>Ga0209050_1000871_pt1 | contig 40792 bp, 38 predicted proteins | sample Araplavi_mTSA_r2_FD_184276 | JGI IMG/M metagenome (GOLD analysis project Ga0209050, IMG submission 184276) | Arabidopsis root microbial communities from North Carolina, USA - plate scrape MF_Cvi_mTSA_r2 (SPAdes) (version 2) | ecosystem: Host-associated > Plants > Roots > Endosphere | place: USA... | reverse complement strand
TTGCTCTCAGGCGCCTCGCGTGCGCGCCGTGCGGCGTCAGCAGCGAGGCGCCTGAGAGCAAGGCGCTGGCGTGGAGGAAGCGGCGGCGGTCCATGCGGGTCTCCCGGCGAGTCGACGAAAGTCCGCGATGCTGCCGGGAAGGCGTGACGGGGTGGTGACCGATCGGCGTCAGTCCTGGCAGGTGTCACTGCCCCGCCGGCGGCTCCCACAGCTCGACCTTGTGGCCTTCGGGATCGATGACCCAGCCGAACTTGCCGTACTCCGAGTCGTCCGTCTTGTCGAGCACCTTGCAGCCTTCCTCGCGCAGCGCCTTCAGCAGCGACGCGAGATCGGCCACGCGGTAATTGATCATGAAGGGCGGATTCGCCGGGCCGAAGCCGTCCGGGTCCGCCGAGCCGATCGACCAGACCGTCGTGCCGCCGCTGGGCTGTCCGTCATCGCCGGTCCACGTGAAGGCGGCGCCGCCCCACGGCAGCACGTCGATGCCCAGGTGCTTCTGGTACCAGGCCCGCAGCGCAGCGGGATCCTTGGCGTTGAAGAAGATGCCGCCGATGCCAGTGACGCGCTTCATGAAGGTTCCTTCACTCGGTTGATCGATCTCAAGGACATCGGCGAGGCCTCTCACCGACGATGCACGGCTCCGCGCTTGAGCGCCAGCAGGCACAGCAGCGCGATCAGGGTGTACAGCGCGCCGCTCCAGATTTCATAAGGCAGGCCGAGCAGCGCATAGGCGGAGGCCTCGCTGCAATTGGCCGTGACCATGAAGATGCTCGGGAACCGCTCCTCCAGCTGCAGCGCCGTCAGCGCGCGGTCGGCGAAGGTCATGTCGCAGCTGGCCAGCTTGGACGCGACCTCATGCTGGTAGCCCGCCGCGGTCAGCCCCGCCACGCCCAGCGCCGCCGTCAGCAGCAGCGCCAGCACGCGGACAGCGCCCAGGCGCTGCAGCAGCCAGCCCAGCGCGCTCACCGCCGCGATCAGCAGGAAGATGCCGCGCTGCATCACGCACCAGGGGCAAGGCTTGACCCCGAACTGGTACTGCGCCACCAGCGCCGCCGCCACGGCGGCCAGCGACACCAGCGCGCTGAACGCCAGCACGCGCGAAGCGGTCAGGGCGCGCATCAGCCGGCGATCTCGGCGATCAGCTCGATCTCGACGCAGGCGCCGAGCGGAATCTGCGCGACACCGAAGGCGCTGCGCGCATGCGCGCCCTTCTCGGGGCCGAAGACCTGGCCGATCAACTCGGAGGCGCCGTTGGTCACCAGGTGCTGCTCGGTGAAGTCGCCGGTGCTGTTGACCAGGCTCATCAGCTTCACGATGCGTGTGACCTTGTCGAGGTCGCCCACCGCCGCGTGCAGCGTGCCCAGCAGGTCGATCGCGATGGCGCGCGCGGCCTGCTGGCCGGTGGCCGTGTCGGTGTCCTTGCCCAACTGGCCCACCCAGGGCTTGCCGTCCTTCTTCGCGATATGACCGGACAGGAACACCAGGTTGCCGGTGCGCACGAACGGGACATAGGCCGCGGCGGGCACCGCCACGGGCGGCAGTTCGATGCCCAGTTGCTTCAGGCGGTCGTAGACGGAAGTGCTCATGAGGGTCTGCGCGGAAGTGGAAAAAATCGCCGCGAATCCTACACCCCGGCCTGGCGCTGGACGATGGTTCCGCTGGCGGCCCTGTCCGGCGTGGGGCTGGTGCAGGCCATGCCAGCGTTACCCGGTTCCCGGGCATGGGGCGCCTGGCTGGCGCTGCTGGTCATCGGGCTCGTGCTCGCCGCCTGGACTGGCGTGCGCCGCAGGGGAGGGTGGTTCGCCTGGGCCTTGCTGGCCGCGCTGGCGGGCTTCGGGCTCACCGCCGTTCGCGCGGACTTGCGCATGGCCGCGGTGCTTCCCGCCGAACTCGAGGGCCAGGTCATGCGCCTGACCGGACGCGTCGCCAGCCTGCCGCAGCGGACCCTGGGTCTCGGCGGCATCGAAGGGTGGCGCTTCGTGCTGGAAGTCGATGTGGCGGCGAGCCAGGCGCGCGCGCCGCCACGCGTGCTGCTGTCGTGCTTCCAGATGCCCGCCGTGCCGCGCGCGGGCGAGCGCTGGCAACTGGAGGCGAAATTGCGCCGTCCTCACGGTCTCATGAATCCGCATGGCTTCGATCAGGCGCTGTGGATGCTCGAGCAGGACCTGCCGGCCGCCGGAGGCTGCCGCGCGAAGGCGCAGCAGCGCCTGGGCGAGGGCGCGTGGAGCGTCGATGCGCTGCGCCAATCGCTGCGGGATGCGATCGACCGGCGGCTCGGCGAGACCCGCGACCGGCGCGGCGCCGGCGTGCTGGCCGCGCTGAGCCTGGGTGACCAGGGGGCGGTGATGTGTGTGGGAAATTGAGTTGGCCGCGCCCGCGGCCAGCGCTTTCTCCTCTGAAAATCACCCAAGTCCCGCACAAAAACTTATACCGACGGGGAACGGAGTTGGCCGCGGAATGGCCTCAGGCGGCGAGAACGTGGGGAAAAAGGTTGCCTGCGTGAGGTACCGCAGGGTGAAACGGCCGAGACCCTCCGGACCTACGACATTCTTGGATGTACGAGGCGCTAGCTGCCGTGTGAGCTGTTGTTCAGCCATGCCTGCGGCGCGAGTTGGCGTCGGTGTGACGCCGAGTCGGCACCTTTGCGCTGGGGACCGTATAAAGCGTCAATCTATACGGAACACCGGGCCATAGCCCAAGTGAGACCGAGATGACCCAACGCCAGACCCTCGGAGCAGAGCTCCGCCGATACAAGGCTGATTTCCCCGCCGAATTCCTCCGGGCTTCGCACCAGAACCATGCTGCCGCGACTGACGCCGAGCGTCACGTGGTGGCCCAGCGTTGGCTGGAGTTGCAGGACGACATCCGAAATCGCATAACTGGACGTGAGTGCTTCGGTCCGTTCTCGTTGCACGTCGGCACTGTCCAGTGGAATGCTGAGCGCGACCAACGCGCGGCTGTCGGAATCATTCGTGACGCCTGCTGGCCAGTCAGCATGAGCGAAGGGCTCGACTACCAGTCGAATCCTCATCACGAAAGCTGGGTGGCGATGCAGCGTTGGGCCAGTGGCGAAGAGTTGCTGGTCAGTCTTCGCATCAAGCCGCATGCCTTCTTAGACCAGCCTGAGCTCTGGCTAGATGTTAAGGCGCAACTGGCCTGACCTTACCATCGAGTTGGGGAGCAGGCGCCAAGCCAGCACGCGAGGGCGGCTCGCGCACTCCGAAACATTAATACCGTTGGGCTTGACTTTGCGCGCATCATCGACTGCACAATGCGTCCGACAGATTCTCCAGGGCATCCAGTTCTTCGGCTCCATCAGCGAGGGCTACGAGCCACCGGATTGGAGTGGTTCACACCCTGATTAGTCTCGCGCCCGCATCTACGGGCATCCTCGCTCTCGCCCGACGGGGCGAGGTAGACCACCGAACCCGATGCGGGATGAGTTAGGCCGCGTTGACCGTCTTGACATGCGTCACGGGCCCTTTAATCTTGCAGCATGGTGGCTTCGGGAAACCTCACCTGTTCATTCCAGGGCTAACCGAAACCTTCACACGGCTCCCGGCCGGAGCTCCTGTCTTCAGTGGTCCGGAAGACCCGGTCCTTCAGCAGGCTGTGGGCTTGGCCTTCGTCGTCTTCTTAATTGGCGCGGGGCTTCAGGTTCGACGACTCCGTGCGCAGCGACAAAACTCCCTAATTGCCTCGCGAAGTCAGAGCCCATTTCTCGTCCCTGATGGCCGACAGCTGTCTGCACCCGGCACCCGGCACCCGGGACGTCCCTAGGCGAACCAACAGGGTGGCGGCCGGATGGGCCGCACCGGAGAAATGGGATTCCCTGAGAAGCACCATCATCCGAAGCGCTCGCAGTCGGCGCGGCATGGGGTTATTTTCCGTCAGCCTTGGCACGTACTCGCTAGCAAGCGGGGCGAAGGGCCGTCCGAACTCGATGTGCTTCATCGGGCGAGCTAACCATCTCTCATCCCCGTGGCGCTGACCAACCCTAGGCACGCCATCCACGAGAGCTGGGAGAAGCTGCGTCGTTGGGGAGGGTCGGAGCTGTTACTGCTCAGACTGCGCGTCAAGCATGACCCGCTGGTTCATGCCTATGGCCTCTGGCTCGAAATGGAGCTCATCGACGAGCTGCAGAGTACAGATTGATTCGAAGGGCCTCGACGCAAGTCGGGGCGCTTTTTTGCTCGTGAGGCTCGGATAGGATGGGTTGAGAAGCTGGCGTCACCAGTCCAGCAAACCACGGGGAGTGGAGATGAGTACCTACGAGGGGATGCGCTGGGTCAAGTGCGACTTTCAGGTTCAAACACCCGAGGACGCGGCTCACTGGGCCGACGCTGAGACTGGGTTACCGGAGCCTCGTCGCCCCCTCGTAGACCAGCCGCCTGGTGCCGACGGTGCCGCGGGCCCTCGCAAAGCGGACGAAAGCCCCATCCAGGCGATTGCGCGCCGATTCCTGATGCGATGCCACGAAGTCGGACTTCAGATGGTCGGCATCACCGACCACAATTTTTCTCAGAAGACAGACTCGCGAGACTGGTTCCTGACGCACCTCGTCGAACAGAACCGGAGCGTGGCCCGCGAACTTGGGCGTGAGCCAATTGCAATCTTTCCGGGTTTCGAGGTGGACATCGGGTATCACGTGCTGTGTCTCTTCGGGCCGGCACGGACTCAACGTCACGTCTGGCGAGTGAATCAAATCCTGACCCGACTTGGCCTTGTGGAAGACCGTCGCTTCGTGAGAGGGCTTCCGCAGGAGCTCCGAAGCAACAACGAGAACGTCAGCCTCAAGACCTTACTGGAGGTCGTGCAGGGCGAGCACGGCGGGATGGTGATTGCTGCCCATTCAGACCAGAACGACGGCCTGCTCGAGAACGCGCGGAATCGGCACGACTATCAGTTGCCGCAACTGATGGCGGTTGAGGTGACAACTCAGCCGGTCCCAGACCGCTACCGAGACATCTTGGCCGGTCGGGACCGCGACTGGGGGCGGGCCGGACGTCCACTGGCTCTGGTCATGTCATCAGACGCCAAGTCATTGAGAGTTGACCCTCAGACCAAGGAGCCTGGGCCAAACGCGCTGGGCTATCGCCACACCTGGGTAAAGATGTCGAAGCCCTCGATAGAGGCGTTGCGTCAGAGTTTCCTCGATTCGGAATCCCGCATCCGTCTGAAGGGGGCAAGCCCAGCAGATGCGCAGAACCACCCTCGAATTCTTGCCGTTGAGGTGCGCGGCGCAAAGTTTCTCGATGACTTTGCGGTGTCGTTTTCCCCGAACTTGAACTGTGTCATCGGCGGCAGGGGCAGCGGCAAATCGACACTGCTCGAGTACCTCCACTTCGCACTGAACGATGGTCCGGAAGTAAGCAGTACAGAGGACCAATCCCTTCAAAAGAAGAAAACTCAGTTGGTCAACTCCCTCGCGGGCGGCGGCGAAGTGCGGGTCGCGTTTGAGGCTGCTCCAGGGCTCGAGGACGTGCTGGTTTACAGACCGGGGCCAGCCGGACACCCGATACGGAGGCTGGAGGGTCGAGAGGTCACAGACCTTGGGACAGTCCTGCGCCAGCTAAGGGCAAACTTTTACAGTCAAGGTGAGTTGAGTCGCATGACCTCCGGCGCAGGCGGCCAGGCTCACGTGCTCCGAATCATCGACGCCGCTGCCGCGATTGAGCTGCAGGCAAGTTGGACGGTGGAGGCGGAACTAAAACTGCGCCTCAACGCGTCGTTCCAAGCTCGGCGAGACGCTTCAGAGCTGGACTCACGCCTCCAGGTCGTCAATCAGGAGCTACAGGAACTCGACCGGCAACTGGAGGCGCGTCAGGCGGTTCGGGACGATTCGCGTAGGCATCAAGGCGCCGTGGAGGCGCAGACCTTCTTAGAAGGGGTCCAGGACTCCATCTCTGAAGAGGTAGAAGGATTGGCTTCGTCAGCTGCGGCCCTGCGCAATCAGTACGTTGTGGAGCCGACAGAGCAGTGGCCGATGTCCGAGTGGCTCAACGAAAGCATCGCGAAGGTGAACGAGGCGCGGGCCTCCCTCGCCGGAGAGGTCGATGCCGCGCTGAAGGCGTTCCGCGGGAAGCTCGACGAGACTATTGGGGCCGGTGCCTCATCCGCGTTCTTGCAAGAGGTCGCCAGCATCAGCCAAGCATTCCTCCATGCCTGCGAAGAGAAGGGGCTGCGACCGGAGGACATCAGCAGGCTGACGGAACTCTTGGAAGAGCGCAAGGCCAAGGAAGCTGAACGACTAAGGGTTGTCGAGCGATGGGATTCGGCGCGCACATCGGCGGCGTTGCTCCCCGAGCTGCTGCAGCACCTGCACCAACTGTGGCGCCAACAGTTCGCAATCCGCCAGCGCATGGCTGAGAGCATTCAGCAATCGATGTCGCAGATGGCAAGGATTAAAACCTCGTACATGGGCGACTTCGAATCGTTCATGACCCAGTGGCGCCGGATGACGCCGCAGGATGGGCGGGAGAAGCTCGCGAAGCGCTGGGATGACCTTGGCAGCGCCGTGCACTATGGCTGGCGCGTTCGCGCAAGCGAAGAGAGCCCCTGGGAAACGATTGAGCTTGCAGAGGTTGACGCCGAAGTGTCAATTCAGCTTTCGACGCAGACGCGGGAGGACCTGCTGACCTTGCTCACTGCCCATCTGAAGAGTAAAGACGTCAGCCGGATATGGGAGGACGTGAGGACGACTCGCGTAGGTGACGGCATCGATGTGGAGCTAGTCACTGCGGATGGCGTTGTCGTTGGCTCGATGAACGGTTCCCTGTCCGAAGGCCAGCGCAATACGCTGTTGCTGAACCTGCTTCTTGCCCGCGGCGATGGTCCCATCGTTATCGACCAACCCGAGGACGAGCTCGACTCAAGCTTCATCTACAAGAACCTCGTTGATGACTTCCGCAAAGTTAAATCTCGGCGACAACTCATCGTGGCAACGCATAACGCCAACCTGCCGGTGAACGGCGATGCTGAACTTGTTCTCGCTTTGAAGGGTGAGGCCGGCCGCGGACGCATCCAGGTCCAGGGCGGGCTTGACCGGAAGGAGGTGGTGGAAGCTGTGCTCGACATCATGGAGGGTTCGGAGCAGGCCTTCCGACGGCGGAGCGAGAAGTACCACTTCTAATGAGCCGGCGCAGCCGGGCAGGAGGGTAGCGCTTCAAAGCGCCGGTGTCCCTGTCTTCGCAGCGCGTTCCGGCCCCAGCCGCGGTGTTAAGTCCAGCACTCGAGCAAGGACACATGCAGCGCCACCCAGTCGTTCTTGCTCCGCGCGGGCGGCTGTCTCCAGCATCCGAGCTAGGCCATGGCGGTCTAGCTTTTCGCCTGTGTCAGGATGCTCCCACCTCCGTTGAGGGTCGGAAACAGCGACGACCAAAGCTCCAACCCGAGCCTCACTTGCCATCATGTACTTCTCGACCAACTGGTTTCGGATGGTGTCCCGCAGCTCGTTGCCTGAGCGCGGCTTCTCGCCCACTTTCAGTTCAATGGTCGCTTGAAGCTGTCGCGGTGTGCGGAGCCGGATGTCCGTCTCCTTGCCGTCAGCCGTAACCGCCTCTTGGTCGACGCTGTAGGCCCCCCGCGCCATCTGGACCAATTCACGAGCTATGGACGCGCGAAGGGAATTTTCGTCGTCAATCTTTGCCCAGACAGCTCGATGGCTCGCGTCGCTGAGCATGGACTCTTGCAGGTCATCCAGACGGTCTTCCAGAACCTGAGCCATATCGGTCGTGTTTTGAGGCACTAGCTCGGTTGGCGTCGTCCGATACAACTTGGCAATCTCATCATCATCGGCGCTGAGTGAATCAAGCTCGGCAGCCAAGCTTTCGCGAGCGAGGTACAGAACACGGTCTCGCATGTCTGCGAACAACGGACTCTCAGCCAATCGCTTCTTGATGCGAAGGCCGCCTTGTCCGGCATGTGCAATGAGGGCGTTGAGCAACTCCCTACGGATGTCTTGTGCACGGTCTCGGTCGTCCGGGGAGAAAACACCTTCATGGTGAATGTCGTCGCGTGCACGAACATGCTCATGAACCATCAGAGTCAGGTCGAGCAGTCGGTCCGTCGGAACCTCGTCGAAACGGATTCCGTACGCCGCATCTCCATGACGGGAGGGGAACGCGGAGGCAATCAGTCTGACCGCCTGCCCCTTCTGCTCGACTGGCAAACTGGTACATTCCATCAGAAGACTCTGCGCACCATCCTCAGCTGAAACACGGCCCAACAAGCGTAGCCAGAAGGTGAAGTACGAGTCTGTTGAAGTGCTCGGGATGCAGCCAGCCGCGAGATTCCGCAATGCGTCGAAGACCTTCACGTCTCCATGGGTCAGCAACAGCTGCAGCGCCTGGTCAATGCGTTCCTCCGCACCGGCGTTGAATGGAATCCTTAGCTGCTTGGGCGCTTCAGAGGAAACCCACTGCGCAACGTCTTCGAGAACCGGTTGCGCTACGTCTCGAGTGGCGTATCGAAGTCCAAAGAGAATATGCGAGCCGCTTCCACCTTGTGGCCAGCGCTCCCTCAGCTCCGACAGGACAACCTCTTTGAGCATGCACGACCAAACCACTGGATGTGCAGCTGCTAGCTCCTGTACCCACGGCGCGAATTGATGCGACTCGCTTAGTGCTATCCGACAGGCCCGCTCTGCCTCATCTGGTCTGAGTTTCTTCGCCCACCCTTGTAGTCCAGCTTCGGCATCAACTGCCATCAGCAATGTTGACCAGTCGGATTGATGCTCGTTTTTGAAAATGCCGAGCCGCTCACTGCGTAGTGACGGCGCCTGCGAAGCGCGCCAGTACTTGGTGAGCTCCTGACGAATCGCCTCGACAACGTCCTTCCCGAACATTCGTTCCAAAAGCGCACGATTCCATCGCCCGCCTCGGCCGGCGCGCCTCTCGTCGTTGAGCAGTTCGCGGAGGTGAGCGAGCGTGGTGATACGTTTTGCTGGAGCCATCGCTCCAGCTGGGTCAAACATCAAATGTTCGCGAAATTTCCTCCAGGCTTCCGTTGCTCGGTAGTTGCGTTTGGACGACTCAATCTCGTGTTTCCGCTGTCGGTCCAGCATCGCCACCACTTCTGGCGACGGTTTCATCGCCTCAAGCAGCCTATCGACTTCGTCATGCAGTTCTGACCCAGACAATGTGGTTCGAAGCGTCGCGAGGGCCTCATCGTCAACATCGCCCCCGCTCCATAGGCGAACGAAGAAGCGCAGAGCCACGGACCTTGCCAACGTGTCGGCAGAGCTATCGCAAACTAGTTCTCCCAGCCATCGTGCATCTTGTCCCGAATTGATTTTGAGCATTCCTTCGAGCAGAAGCGCGCCGACGAGCTGATTCATAGGCGCAGGATTTACCTGTTGGCGAGTTCGAATCTCCGTTTCGAAGGCTCGACGCCGCTCCTGTTCCCTGAGCGTCGACATATGGGCTCTTATCGTCTGGATGCCTTCGTCGGCGCGCTGCGACCACTGCGCCGTGGCGAATGACATCGCACAGGCTTCCATCAGCTCGACGTCGGCCCCGGCACCTGCGCACAATTTCGCCGAGAGCGCCAAAAGTGCTTTCGTCATCGGCCGAGCGACTGGGTCGTGCGGATGCGTGTCGGGACGACAGACCAAGTCACCCCGAATGTGCGCCAAAACCTCTCTGAGCAACTTCTGGAGGTCGGCACCTGTCGCAGCAGTGTCGTTCACAGCTCGCGCCACCGTGAGGTCTATTTCTCCGGCGTAATCCTGGTTTGCAGAAGCCAGTTGCTTGATGGTTCGGACTAGGTTCTCGACGGTGAGTGCTCCGGGGTAGAGGGACCCAATCATCCATCGCAACAACCGAGACGGGCCCTCGGCCACGATGTCGTCTATGACTTGTGGCGCCCTGTTGTCTTTCAGCGCGACTAAGCCCCGAACGGCCTCAAGTCGGTGGCCGGCGTCCTGGCTAGTGTCGATGGCTACGGCGTACAGGAGGTTCTCGCATCCCTCGATGCGCCCCTCGACAATCAGTTGAAGCAACGTTTCCTTGACTTCATCGTTCTCGATACCTGCATCCCAGGCTTGAACGATTGTGTTCTTCAAATCTTGGGCAGCCAGACGGAGCACCTGGACTCCTGGAATCTCCAGACCTCGCCAAGAGCCGCTGCCGTAGCGACTCACATACGCGCTGAGAGCCCGCGCCCTCTGCGGAGGACTGAGCGATTCCGGGTCGCCATAAACGAGCAAGATGCTGGGCTCGACATTAAGAAGGTACTCAAAGACTTCACCATCTGTCAGTGCAAGCCACGCGGCGATGGGGGCCATAGATGGACGCAACAAGGCTTCACCCGAGACTGCCTTGGAGGCCAATAGTCGATGCAACGCGCGCCGGGACATTGCACCGGTCCGCACGAGGTCATGCAGCTGGCCTGCGGCAAGATACTCGAACGTCGACCGATGCTGAAATCTAACTCTGCCGTAGCCTCCGAATCCGAACAAGGGGCGCTGCAGCAAGGTCTGAATGTCCGGGGTAGTCCAATCCTCAAGGACGGTCCTCGCGTCGATGGGCGTCCCATCCTGAGCTGCGTCTGATGCGACGCCATGGCGGATGGCCAGTCGCTTTGAAAGCACTACAGCAAGCGCGAGGCGCTTGGCGCCGGCGAGGCATCGCTCAAACGAGAGGTTGCTTGGCTCGTCTCGGAGCGCGCTGTCGCTGAGCCGGACTCTGACGTGAGTTTTTACCTGCTCGGCATGCGGGCGTATTTGGCCGTACCGCTTCCAGTCGTCGCAAAGCTCAATCAGGTCCTGCGGACGGCGGGCATACTCCTCTGCATTCTTCTGCTTGACCCTAGCCAGGAGCTCATCGACGTTCTGAACCTCGCGAAGCTTGGCCAGGTCACGAATCTCACCATCGGACAACGGCGCCAAGGATACCTCGCGGAAGGTCGGCGCCTTCGCCTCTTTTGGCTGTTTAGCGGAGCGGTCTCTTCCAATTGCGTACGAGGAGAACTCGTCAGCAGTGAGGAGAGCGGCCTCCTCCTCGAGGGGGAGGCAGCGTCGAAACGTCTGGCGGTCAAACTCCACCGGTCGCGATGTGACAACAACTGTCATGCGTTGCAATGCGCCGGCAGCCTCTATCGCGAGACGTCGGAGCGCTCGGTCCAGGCTTCCTCGTGTGAGCTGCAGTTCGTCAATTGAGTCCAAGAAAAAGTACGCCTGCTCGCCCGCGGTTGCGAGCCAAGAACGAAAGCGCTCCAGGTCCGGGGCCAGAAGAATCTTTGCGATTTCCCGCTCCTGAAGTTCCTCGAGGCGCATGAAAAACGCGGCGAGCCCTTGCTCTGCAAGCTCGTCAGCTTTCAACTTGCACTCGTAGCTCTTCCCAGCACCCGCCTCCGAGACGATGAGTACTCGTGGCGACTGCAGAAGGTCAGACCAATTCAGAGGCTTGATTGAGGTGTGGCGGTAGTACTGATGCCTTGACTCAGATTCAGACGAGAGCAACTGCGGGGGCAGGTCGTAGAACGTGCGCGACATGGCTCAGGCCTATGCGGGTAAGTGAGAAGAGTTCGTCGCCGCGCTTTCAGCCAGGGCGGCGAATTAAGCACTCGAAGCTCTGCGGCTTCTGAAATTGAAGAGACTGCTTCGGCGTGCCTGCAAGCTCTCTAGGGCGCGCTAGCTGACGTCGCCAAGCGGCCGGGTTCGCAGGGGCTGAGGTTGACTGTATATCCGGCTTCGCGGATGTTGAGGGGGAGAGGTATCAAGAAGCGGACTCGGGAACGTGTACTATCGGGCCACATCTGAGCGGGGGGCTCCTTAGTGCCCTGTCCCTGCGGGCTAGCGCCAATCAGCCAGCAAGCGCACCGGGAGGTGCCCTTATGCCGGTCATCGACTTTCTGCAAGAGTGGCAGCGTGCCGAAGCCGCTTGCGTCTCTGCCTATCAAGCCATGTATGCCAAGGTGCGAGGCGGCGTTGTCGTAAGCGCCGGCGAGAAGGCAGGTCTAGCCTGCCGACTGGAGCAAGCTCCGGAGCTTCGAGAACGCGTCATCGAAAGCGGACGACCGCTCATAGCGGGGGGCTATTCACCGGAGTCGCGCCCCCACAGGCTTCCGCGGAGAGGCTATGCCGAGTAGTGCGCGACGAGCTGCTTGGCGGCGCCGAATCTAAGGGGTGACCAGGTGCTGCGGCCGCCCAGTGTGCTCCGCGCCATAGCAGTGGACGATTGCACCACGGGATGCTGATTGGCCCACCCGTGTACGTAATCGCCTCACAACAGGTTCCGCCGTTCGCTGCTTCAGATGACGTCGCGGTCTGCTCAGAATCCCTGCCACGAATCCCACTCGGCGTGTGAGCACCACGTCAGCCGGATGGCGGGCTGCTCGGCATCGGACTGGCAACTTGCGGGAAGAACGTAACTTTGCGGCCTGACGAAGGGCTGGATACAACGGATTGATTGCATTGCCCAGCTGGGCGCCGAAGGGTTAGCGATGCTGCGACGAATTCTTTACATCAGCCGCGCCGCCGAAGGCATCACGGAGCAGGTGCTGCGGCAAATCATCGCGACCGCGCAGTTGAAGAACCGCCGTCGCGACCTGACCGGAGTTCTTGCTGTTGGGAAGGGCCTGTTCGCGCAGGTTCTCGAAGGTTCCCAGGGCGACGTCGCTGAAATACTGGAACGCATCCGAGGCGACAGCAGGCACGCTGACCTCCGACTCGTCTCAGACTCCATCACGGGCACACGATTTTTCGACCGATGGAGCATGGAACTGCTCGTTGAGGAAGATGCCGCCGACCTTGCTCACGCAGTGCGCGAAGGCGGGGCCGAAGCGGGCGCGCTGATTGACCATCTGCGTAGCCAGCTCGCTCAAGACCCGCTGTACTGGTCGCCTGCAATGGGAACGCTAGCGCTTGCGACTTGAGGGGCCCTCCCACCGTACGCCTTCAGCGATGAAGGAAGCGCCGGTGGCAGCGCGATGTGACCGGTCAGCGCTTAGGCGTTCTCGACCAACAGGTCCTCCGCGGTCTTGCCCGCGGCGAGCGCCTCTACGAACCAAGTGGGGCGCTTGCCGCGTCCGGTCCAGGTGCGGCCATCTTCTGACCGGTACTTAGGGACGCCAGCTTCCTTGGTCCGCGCAGCCCCTGAAGGCTTGCCTCGCAGCTTCTTCGATGCGCGCGAGGGCGAAGCAGCCTTGACGAGGAGGTCCTCAGCGGATTTGCCCGACTCCATGGCCTCCACGAACCAGCGCGGACGCTTTCCTACGCCAGTCCAAGTTTGGCCTTCAGGGCCATGGTACTTCGCAGCTCCTGTCTTACGCCGACCTGCGGGTGCCTCATCTCTTCTTTCGCTCGTGCGGCCTCGAGACCCGCTGCTGCCGAAGAGCTCCTGCGGCGTGAGGTTGTAGTGCTCAATTGCCTCTTGGATTCTTGCCACCACGCCGGCAATCTCCTTCTTTCGAAGTGCGTCGGCCTGGCGCTGCAACTGCTCAATCTGTGCCAGTACCTTATCAAGCGACTTTGCCATTGGTCTTCCTTTTTCGTTCGAGGGAGGGCGCTACGCGCGGCGCCATTAGACCAGCTTAGAGCAAGCGACATACCGCCACGGGACCGCCAGAATGTCGTTGCACTGGATGCGGGGAATCGCGCAAAGCAATGCGGTCGGGGGAGTGAGGCTAGGGCATGACTTTCGTCCGGCTACCTACCTTCGATGTCCAAGCGACGGTGCCCGCGGCTCGTTGCGACAGGCGTTCAACCTCGGAATGGCGGCGGAGAAAACTGCCCAACTAGCGGTGGGTCGACCGCTCAGTTGCGCAGCCTCGTGGCGTTGACATTGGCCGAAGTATTCTGACAGGCGGAACACGACTCTCCCATCCTTGTTTCCTTCCTCCTAGGCTGGTTTCAGCGTTGCCGAAATGTTGGGCGCTCCGGGTCAGCAAAGCCTTCAGAGTCGAGTTCGCTCGGAAGTGTCCGCGTGCTCGGACTTCACAGGCGGTGCGCCTCAACGGTGCGTCAGCAGGGCAACTCAATGGGCGCCCACGGCGCATGAAAACTACATAGAGGAGCAAACAGATGAGCCGATTCTTTTCCCGACCGTCCGTCCTGCTGGCCGCAACTGCTGCCGCGCTTCTGCTTCATGCCAATGCACAGGCCGGTGACTTGAAAGTCCTAACGACCGGCATTCTGAAGGGGTCGTTCACCAAGATTGCGACTCAGTTCGAGAAGGAAACTGGCCACAAGGTGACCATGTCTTGGGGGCCTTCCTCCGGCAACTCGCCGGAGGCCAGCCCTGTTCGAGTACGCAATGGCGAAGCAGTCGATGTGCTCATCATGGTCGACAACGGCATGGACGGACTTATCAAATCCGGACACTTCGCACCGACGTTCCGTACGAACGTCGCCGTCTCGAAGATTGGCGTCGCTGTGAAGGCTGGCGCTCCTACGCCTGACATCAGCACGCCCGAAGCTCTCAAGCGTGCTCTTCTCAACGCCAAGTCCATCGGCTACTCAGAAGGGGCGAGCGGAACATACGTATCGACTGTCATGCTGCATCGTCTGGGCATCGAGAAGGACGTGGCGTCAAAGAGCCATGTCGTACTCGGCCGGAAGTTCGTCGGCGAGGTCGTGGCAAGCGGGGAAGTGGAACTCGGCATTCAGCAGTTGAGCGAGTTGCGCCTGGAGCCGGGCCTGACCGTGCTTGGGCCCCTGCCTGAGGCCCTCCAGAAAGTCAGCGTCGTCGCCGCGGCCGTATCGTCGAAGGCTCAATTTCCCGGCGCTGCAAAGCAGTTCGTGGACTATCTCTCCACGCCGTTCGCCCAGCAGGCCATTCGGGAAAGCGGACTTGACCTGCCCTGACCGCGGTGCACTATTCCAGAAGGAGGAGACATGAGTTACTCGCTGAACGTTCTGGCGGCGTGGGTCGCGGGAGCCGCTCGAAGTCTTGCCGCTCCGGTCACCATGGCCGCCGCCGTGCTCGCCGCGCCGGCGCATGCAGGCGAAGTTCGGATGTTCGCTTCGAACGCTGTGAAAGAGGTGCTGCTCGAGCTGCAGCCCGCTTTTGAGAAGGAGTCAGGGCATCAGCTCAAGGTCAAGTGGGGAGGGACGCCCGACATCGTCAAGAGCGTCGAGCAGCGAGAGGGATTCGACCTGGTGGTCATCCCATCGCAAGCCGTCGACGCACTTGAGAAGCGCGGGCTCCTCCGCCAAGGCGCGAGACGTGACTTCGTCGGCTCTTCAATCGGTGCGGCCGTCGCGCCTGGTGCAGAGCCTGTTGACGTCTCCTCCAAGGAGGCATTCAAGCAAGCGGTGGTGTCTGCACGGTCTGTGGTGCTCTCTTCGGGTCCGAGCAGCGTCTACCTGCTCGAGTTGTTCGAGAAGCTCGGCATCTCCGAAGAGGTCAAGCCAAAGCTGAAACGCCTTCCGCCCGGCGCATCCGTGGGAGAGGCCCTGGCCGCACGCGAAGGGGAACTCGGCTTCACGCAAGTGAGCGAGTTGAAGCACATGAAGGGCATCCGGTTCTTGGGTCCTATCGGCGCGGACATTCAGCGCGTCACGGTGTTCTCGTTTGGCTGGACCTCAGCTGACCCGGATGCACGCTCTGCAGCCTCAGACTTGGTCAGATTCTTGAGGGGACCCGCTGTGGCTCACGCGGTGCAGGAGGCTGGACTCGAACCGAAATGAGAGAAGGGCGCCCCTCGAGCCACGCAGCTCGAGGGGCGCAGCGCCTCAGCGCTCGCGGGTCCAGTTGAGCAGGATGTCGTTGACGAAGCCGCTGGCTTCGAACTGCACCCAATGTCCGGCGTCGCGAATGACTTGCGATGTCAGGCTCGCCGGGTTGGCTCGGGGCAGCGCCAATGACAGGATGGCAGCCCGAGGCTCAGCTGTCACGTCGTGCTCGCCCCAGGCAGCAAAGACCGGGCCGGTGAACGAAGCGAGCAGGGCGGGCAGGACCGCGGAGCGAGAGATATCCTTGCTTCTGAACCTGGTCATCACGCACGACTGTGTATGAACGAACAGGGCCAACTGGTCCACGGCGTCGGGCGAGTGCAGCATGTGGGCTAGCAGGTTGTGCCGCATGACCTCCTCAAGCAATGCCATGTCGCCGCTGGCGGCTGCGGGCTTCCAATTGCGCAGGTCTCCACGAGGGCGACGCTTCCCGCCATGACCGGCCGGCCCCAGTACCAGCAGCCGCTCGACATCTCTTCTCGCCACAGCCAAGTCTGCGGCGACGAGGCCGCCGAAGGAAAAGCCGGCAAGCGACACCAGGTCCCCCGGCTCAATCAGAGCATCCAAGGACAGGGACAGTTGTAGGACCAGCGAGTCGAGCGCTGCTGCCACTGGCCCGTCAGAATCTCCGTAGCCAGGCAGGTCGGGTAGCAGCACCCGGTGCCTGACTGCCAGCGCCTCAATGTTCTTCACCCAGTGCAGCCAGGAGCCGTGTCCACCATGGAGGAGAACGAGCGGCGGCCCACTTCCGAACTCTCGCCACGCGACCGTGCCCATGCGCGTCTTGACACGATGGAGCTTCGCGCGCGCCTCCAGGTCAGAGACCAGGGGCGGAATATCGAGGGCGACATTCCACATGCGTGGTCAGTTCCAAGGCGCCGTCAAACGCGTTCGATGATGACGGCGATACCTTGGCCGACACCGATGCACATGGTGCACAGAGCGTATCGACCGCCGGTTCGGTGAAGCTGGTGCATGGCCGTGATGACAAGGCGCGCACCGCTAGCGCCGAGAGGATGTCCGAGCGCAATGGCTCCGCCGTTCGGATTAACCCGTGGGTCGCTGGCGCCGATTCCGAGGTCGCGAAGAACGGCCAAGGCTTGCGAGGCGAACGCCTCATTGAGCTCGATGACGTCCATCTGCGCCAGGGACAATCCGGTGAGCGCCAGAACCTTGCGCGTCGCGGGCGAAGGACCAAAACCCATGATGCGTGGAGCCACCCCGGCAGTGGCCATCCCGACAATGCGCGCACGAGGCATTAGTCCATGCTTCGAGGCTCCCGCCTCGCTCGCGAGGAGGAGGGCACAAGCGCCGTCGTTGACGCCGGAAGCGTTGCCCGCCGTTACCGTTCCATCGGGACGCACGACACCTTTGAGCTTCGCAAGAGCTTCGAGGGTTGTCGCGCGAGGATGCTCGTCCTTGTCGACCAGGAACGCTTCGCCCTTCTTCTGCGGAACTCGGACGGCCGTGATTTCGGCGTCGAAGATGCCAGCGGACTGAGCCGCAAGAGCCTTGGCCTGCGACGCCACCGCGAAGCGGTCTTGGTCCTCTCGGGAGATTCCGAAATCCACGGCGACGTTCTCAGCCGTCTCGGGCATGGAATCGACCCCATGAGCTGCCCGCATCGCCGGGTTGACGAAGCGCCAACCAATGGTTGTATCTTCAATCCTCGCCTGTCGAGAGAACGCAGTCTCAGCCTTGCCCATAACGAAGGGGGCTCGGGACATGCTCTCGACGCCGCCGGCGAGCATGAGCTCTGCCTCGCCGCTTCGAATGGCTCGCGCGGCGGTACCGACCGCATCCAGGCCGGAGCCGCACAAGCGGTTGATGGTAGACCCGCCCAGCTCGATTGGAAGGCCGGCCAGCAGTGCGCTCATGCGAGCGACATTTCGGTTGTCTTCTCCGGCTTGGTTGGCGCACCCGTAGATGACGTCAGCGACGTCCGCCCAGTTCACCTGCGGGTTGCGGGCGACCAAGGCCGCAAGTGGGACCGCCCCCAGGTCATCCGCCCGGACAGAGGACAGCGCGCCGCCGTAGCGCCCAAAGGGCGTGCGTGTTGCGTCGCAGATGTAGGCGTGCTGAATGCCGGAGGATGTCATAGGGAGGTGGGGCTATAGGGCAGGGACCAGATGCGTGCCAACAGCGTGCGGGCGGCCGCGTCACCGATGCTGGGCGTCACGAGTTCTAGAAATTTGTCTACGAGTTCGCCGTCGGACAGCGGCAGCTCAGGGTCTCCCTTGCGGTCCGTCTGTAGATGCGAGAGGCGTCGACCGTCGCGAAGTTCGACGGTGACCTTGGCCGCGCGACGCTGAGGGAATCCAGCATCAACCTCTGCATCGACCTCGCTGGTGATGCGTGCCATCAAGGCCCGGGTTGCGGGGTCGAAGACGCGCTCGGGACTGAAGGCGGTCAGTCGAACGCTTCCGTGTACCAGAGCGGTAGCAACCATGTAGGGCAGGCTGAAGCGGGCGTCCTCTGGCGACTTGGGGTCCATGTGACCGGCGATGTCGATGGTGGGTTGGTAGACCCCAAGGTGCAGAGCTGCGATGTCCGCGTGGTTGAACGCATGCAGGCGCTGGAGTTCTAGCGCGCCATCAATGGCGGGGAACGTGTGACCTACGCCGACGTGGTTCTTGAAGGTCAGGCGGCAGATGTTGAAGACCTGGCCGAAGTCTTGTTCCAGCCCGCTCCAGTCAGTGGAACACCCCAAGGCTGTGCCGAAGCCGTTCTCTCCGTCGAGAACATCTAGGGAGCTTGTCATTCCCTCCATGGCCAAACGCGCTGCGAGGATTCCCGCTTCAGCCGCGCGGCCGGCGTGTAGCGGCTTGGCCATGGCGTCGAGCCGGAATGCCTGCTGCAGCCCCGCTGTGAACGTTGCGGAAAGCGCCATGGCGTTCGCAAACTGTTTCTCGTCGAGCTGGTAGAGGCAGGCCGAGGCCGCGGCGGCTCCAAACGTCCCAATTGTCCCGGTGTTGTGCCAGAACTTGTAGTGATGGCGGCCCATGACGACGCCAATGCGCGTGGACAGTTCGTAGCCAAGCACAACGGCGCGGAGCAGCTTCAGGCCGTCAACGCGGCGCTCTTGAGCAACCGCAAGCGCCGCAGCGATTGTGGCTGCTCCTGGGTGGTACATGGCCTCTTTGAAGCTGTCGTCCAGTTCGGCAGCGTGTGCGGCCGTGCCGTGGATGAGCGCTGCCGTCCGAGTCGTTGCCGCTCGTTCGCCATCGGTCGTGAGGATTCGAGCCTGGCCGCGGTCCAGGTCTTCGGCGAAGACGTTCAGCAGGGTCGCGACGGCTGGGGTAGACAGCCCAGGGTAAAGCGACGCATACCAGTCGATGAGGGCGCGCTGCGCGTGACGCACGACATCGTCCGACAGGTCCTGCTGCTCAAAGGCTCCAGCCCAGCGGGCGAGTTTCTCTGTCGCGAACATCAGCGTTCCTCCACCTTCAGTAGGACTTGAACGTCGCCGCGAACGAAGCCCGGGCCGCAATGTTTCGCGAGCCAATCAACATCCGCTTCGAGGTCCGCTAGTCCGCGCTGCTGAGCCCAGAAAACCGGACCGCCTTCCCACTTTGGGAATCCATATCCGTTCACGAGCACGACGTCGACATCGGAGGGGCGGGCTGCCACGCCTTCGGCGACGAGGAGCGCTGCCTCGTTCACGATGGCGAGCATCGCGCGCCGCAAAATCTCTTCGGAGCTCAGCGTCCGAGGGACCACGCCCTTCGCCGCTCGGCAGTGCTCGATGACTTCCTGCGTGATGCTGTCGGGCGTGCCAGCCGACTTCCCATCGGCGTAGCGGTAGTAGCCCGCGCCGGTTTTCCTTCCCAGCCGACCGAGTTCGCAGAGGCGGTCGGGGATATGGACGTAGCGGGCTGAGGTGTCTCGCGTGCTGGCGTTGGCCTGACGCATGCGCCACGCGATGTCGAGCCCTGAAAGGTCTGCAACGGCGAACGGACCCATGGCGAAGCCGAACCTCTGGAGAGCCTCATCAACTTCCTGAGGAGAGGCACCGTCCTCCAGCATGAACTCGCACTGCCGACGGTAGGCCGCGTAGATGCGATTACCGATGAAGCCGAAGGAGTTCTCCGAAAAAACCGGTAGCTTCTTGAGCCGCTTGGCGACAGCCATGCCGGTGGCGAGCGCTCGGCTGGAGCTCGCATTGCAACGCACCACCTCGACCAATCGCATGACATTGGCCGGACTGAAGAAGTGCAGGCCAATCACGTCACCCGGTCTCCTGGCGGCGCCGGCGATGGCATCGAGGTCGAGGTAAGACGTGTTGGATGCCAATATCGCGCCCGGCTTCGCGACTTCGGCGAGCTTGGCGAATACTGCGAGCTTCACCTCAAGGCTCTCGAAAACTGCTTCGATGACGAGGTCGGCAGTGGAGATGTTCGACCACTCGATGGTCGCCTTGAGCCTGGCTTCGCGTTCGGCCGCCACGGACTCCTTCATCTTGCCGGATACGACCCGGGACCGGTAGTAGCCTTGAATGCGCTCAACACCACGGGTCAGGGCCTGTGCATCCTGGTCGAGCATCACGACCTTGAAGCCAGCGTCCAACGCTGCGATGACAATGCCTGAGCCCATCGTCCCTGCGCCAAGTACCGCGATGACCTCAATGCTCAGAGGCTCGGCCCCCGCAAGCTGCGGAAGCTTTCCACTCTCACGTTCCGCAAAAAACTGATGCCGGAGCGCGAGCGCTTCCCGCGAGACTCTGAGGTGCTGGAAGGTTTCGCGTTCTTCGGACAGTCCCTGGTCGACGCTCACTTCGGTGCTTCGCTTGATTGCGGCGATGGCTGCGAGGACTGCAGGTCGACCTTTCCCGGTCCTGACGGCGGACGCAACAGCAGCATCGAGCTCGCGCTCATTCCAGGCGCGAACCTTCAAGTCTCGGGCTCGATGCTTTTGGCGAATTGTCTTGGCGTACAGGACAGCCGCCTGCCGAAGGTCTCCATCGGCGATGACGTCAACCAGTCCGATGCGCTGTGCCTCGTCCCCGGTGATTCGAAGACCCGTTGCGCCGATTCGAACGGCGTCCGTCAACCCGATGAGGCGGGGAAGTCGCTGTGTCCCTCCGGCTCCCGGAATGATGCCAAGCGTCACTTCGGGAAGCCCAAGGAAAGACTTGGCTTCAGCGATGCGAGCGTCGCATCCCAGCGCCAGCTCAAGGCCGCCGCCCAGTGCCGAGCCATGTATGGCCGCGACGACAGGCTTGGGGCAGGCTTCGATGGCAGCTATGACCGCGGGGAGGTCAGGTGCCTCAATAGGCTTGCCGAACTCGCGCAGGTCAGAGCCCGCCACGAATGTAGACCCAGCCCCAATGAGCACCGCGCTTTGCAGCGATGAGTCGGCGGTCAGGGAGGTGATTGCGTCAAGAAGTCCCTGACGAACTGCCAACGACCCCGCGTTGATGGGCGGGTTGTTGATGACGATGACGCCGATGTCACCTTCCTTCTCGAGCGTCACGCTTGTGTTCATCCCGATGCTCCTTAGGCGAGGACCACGACGCCATCGGCGGCACGGACGCCTTGTCCCTTTGGAAGAACAAACACCGGGTTGATTTCCGCTTCTTGCAACCGGTCGCCCAGTTGAACCGCCATGTTCGAGAAAGCGACGATGGCATCTACGAGCGCGTCCACATCCGCGAGCGGGCGACCACGGTACCCGTCCAACAACGGCCACGTCTTCAAGTCCTGCGCCATGCTGAGAGCCTCTGCGCGGCTCAGGCCCACCCCGTTCGACAAGAGCCGCATGGTGGTGTCCTTGAACAGCTCAGCGGTGATTCCGCCCATGCCCAGGAGGATGCCCGTACCAAGGGCGTCGCGGTGCAGGCCAAGTATGAGCTCGGTGCCTCCGCTGACCATCTGCTGAACGAGGTAGCGGTCGGGCGAGATGCCCGTTTTGCCATGAACCTCCTCAGCCATCTGACCAAGGCGGGCCCCGATGGAGTCCGCCGTCTGACCCACAGCAACGCCACCAACATCGCTCTTGTGCAGGATGGAAGAGGACAGCACTTTCAGGACGACGCGACCACCCAATTCTTGGGCGGCGGACTCTGCCTCCCGCGCGTTGGAAACGACCACCTCGGGCGCGCACGGGATGCCGAACCGAGTGAACAACTGCTTCGATTGCGCTTCGTCCAGGGAACCTGAAGGCAGTTCGAGAGCGACGGGCGAGAGGGAGGCGGTCTGCACCTCATCCGGGGCCGAAAACTCGCCGACGGCCAGCATGCTGGCCAAAGCGGCGGTGCAGCTCTCCGCCGATGCGAAGGCCGGCACCCCGCTTCGCATGAGCAGCGCGCCGATTTCCGGTGCATGCGGGCTCACGTAGGCAATGACTGGCTTGTCCGAGTTGGGCAGGCAATCGCGGATGGCATTGACCATCAACTCTGGCATCGCCAGGCTGGACGAGCCAACGATGATGGTCAGCGCGTCGTAGGTCGGGCTGGCCAGCAGCGCGTTGATGGCACCGCGAAGCAGGTCCGGGCGGAGACCCGCGAGGGTGACGTCGATGGGGTTTCGGTCGAGAACCGCTTCACTTCCCGTCTGCAGCGCACGGAGTGCCGCCGCGGTGGCCTCGTCGGGTGCGGGAGTATCGAAGCCCGAGACACCAAGGTCGTCCGACACGAGCGTGCCGGCGCCTCCGGTCGAGGTCAGAATCGCCACGCGCCTGCCACGCAGAGTTCGCCCCGTTGCCAGCGCGGCCGGGATGTCGAGCAGGTCAGAGAAGGTCTGCGCACGGATGACCCCGACCTGCTTGAATAGCGCGTCGTACATCCTGTCGGCGCCGGCGAGTGCGCCGGTGTGAGACACGGCCGCTTTGGCGCCCGCCTCGGAACGTCCAATCTTGAACGCGACGACGGGCTTGCCGAGGCGAGCTGCCTTCAAGCAGGCAGCCCGGAACTTCTCGGGATTGCGGACCGTCTCCACGTACAGGGCAATGACCTTGGTTGCCGGGTCATCAGCGAGGTGGTCCACGAAGTCGGCCAGCTCAAGGTCGACCTCGTTGCTGGTGGCGATGAGCTTGGACAAACCGACACCGCGTGCTGCGGCGCGCGACAGAAGCGAACCGAGGATGCCGCCGCTCTGCGACACGACGCCTACGCCCCCTTGGGGGAAGTGGTCCATCTCAAGCGCACCGGTCGCAGACAACACGATGTTGTCGGTCAGGTTGACGAGGCCGATGGTGTTGGGACCCAGGATGCGCATGGACCCGGCGGCATCGATGAGCTGACGCTGACGTTGTGCACCCCCCTCACCGGTCTCGGTGTAGCCGCTCGCCAGAACGATGGCGGCGGCGCAGCCACGCTCAGCCAACTGGCGGACAGCCACATGGGCCCGTTCTGCACCCAGCAGGACGATGGCCACGTCCGGCACCGTCGGCAGCGAAGCGATGTCGGGGTAGCACTTGAGCTCGCCGATGCGGTCGGCCTTCGGATTCACGGGCAGGATTTCTCCGGTGAACCCGTGCTTCTGCAGATAGGCCACCGGCCGGCCCGAAGTCTTGGAGGAGTCTGCCGAAGCGCCGATAACAGCGACGCTGCGCGGCTGGAAGAGGCGAGAGATGGCGTCCATGCCGATTACTCCTTCGAGGGCGCTGCAGCAGCCTTGGCCAGGAACGCCTCAACGGAGGCCCGATGCTCGCTGCTGGTGTAGCAAATGCCTTGAGCCTGGCTGCCTTGGGCGAACACCTGATGAGCCGAAGATTCGAAGGTCTGGTCCATGATGGACTTGGTCAGCGCCAGCGCTGTCGAGGACGCTTGGCTGAGTTCCGCCGCCCAGGCTTGAGCGTCGGTGAGCAGCGTTTCGGAGCTGGTGACGCGGTCGGCGATGCCGAGCGAAAGCGCTTCTTGGGCGTCGACCTTGCGACCCGTGAAGATGAGTTGCTTGGCCTTGGACAGCCCGACGCGCCGTGGGAGGAAATACATGCCGCCGCCGTCGGGGATGATGCCGCGCTGGATGTACGACCAGGTGAAGCTGGCCCACTCGCTGGCGATGATGAAGTCGCAGGCGAGCGCCGTGTCCGCGCCGAGTCCCGATGCCGCGCCGTTGACCGCGGCGATGACAGGCTTGGGCATCGTGTGCAGCAGGGCTTGCGTGTGATGCACGCGTTGCTGGCGATGCCAGCCGTTGAAGGCAACTTCCCCGACGGGCGCGTTCATGCGTTTCTGCATGCCGCTGATGTCACCACCGGCGCAGAAGCCCTTTCCCGCGCCAGTGAGGACGAGCGCCTTGATGGCCTTGTCGGCAGCGACGAGCTCAAGCGCATGGATGAACTCCGTCCGCATGTCGTCGCTCATGGCGTTGCGCTTCTCGGGACGATTGAACGTGATGGTGGCGATTGCCGATTCGACCTTGAGGTCGACAAGGGTGAAGGTCATGAAGCGCTCTCCGGGGAAGTTGCGACCGCTGCGACTCAGTCGGCCTTGATGTTGTTTTCCTTGACGACCTTGCGCCAGCGGACTTCTTCAGCCTTCACGTACCGGTCCAGCTCCTCGGGGGAAGAGGAGATGACCGTCAGGCCTTCAGTCTTGATGCGGTCGGCAAAGGCGGCCGTTGCGGCCGCCTTCTTCGCGGCAGCGTTCAGCCTCGCGATGATTGGCGCGGGAGTTCCCGCCGGCGCGTACAAGCCGTACCAGCTCTCCACGGCGTAGCCGGGCACCGACTGTGCAATCTCAGGGATTCCCTTCAATGCATTGGCCGGGCCGGGGCTGGTCAGACCCAGAGGACGCAGCTTGCCGCTCTCGACGAACGAAGCGACGGCCGCGGCCGTGCCGAAAATCATGTCGACCTGGCCGCCAAGAAGGTCGGTGATGGCCGGGCCGGCGCCGCGGTACGGCACGTGCGTCATCGACACCTTGGCTAAGTTATCGAACATCTCTCCGGCCAGATGGGCGGAGGTTCCGTTGCCTTGCGAAGCATACGTAAGGCCGCCGGGCTTGGCCTTTGCAGCCGTCAGGACGTCCTGGACCGACTTGTAGGGGCTGTCTGCCCGGACGACGAGGATGTTCGGGCCCTTGCAGACCAGCGTGATGGGTGCGAAGGCCTTGTCCGTGTTGAACGGCATCTTCGGCATCATGCTCGGGTTCACGGCATGAGCGAACGTGGCGATGACGATGTTGTAGCCATCCGCTGGGCTCTTGGCGACGGAGTCGGTGCCGATGATGGTGCCCGCGCCGGGCTTGTTGTCGATGATGACCTGCTGGCCGAGGTCCTTCGACATCTCTGCCGCGAGCGTGCGAGCGATGAGGTCGGTGCCGCCACCGGGTGCGAAGGGGACGACGAGGCGGATGGGCTTTTCGGGGTAAGCGGCAAGCGCGACCACGCTGGTCAGTGCGAGCGAGACCGCGATGACGGTAGAGCGGATACGACTGCGCAGAAGGGATGCAACCATGATGTCTCCAAGAGGTGCGCGGGAGGAGCCGCGTCTGGTTTTTGCATGACTGCCGGACCGGTCATGCGTGGAGACAGCATAGGAAAACGGGCGGTTCAGCACACCCCAACAATTTCATTCAATGGAATTTATGGGCGCGGCGAGCGTTCGTGAAATGCGTACCGCTGGCGACATCACAAGCTGCTGATACGCGCCTGAAGCTCGTGGGCAAGCTGGAGCAACGGGCCCTTCAGGGTTGGCACGACTTCATCGAGCGGGGTGGTTGTTGAGACACTGACGTTCAAGACGTAGATGGGATGGAGCGGTGTTGCGATGGGGGTGGCCACCGCCACCACCTCAGGCTGCCAGGCGGCTGCACAGAAGCCGTGGCGCTCCACGCTCTTCACCGCGGCGGCGATTTCAGTTGCCAGCCGTGGCCACTCTTTCCCTCGACGTGCCTTCATCTTTCCCAGCAGGGCATCACGCTTCTCTTCATCCAGGGCGGCGAGGTAGGCACGTCCCAAGGACGTGAGCTCGATGGGAACCCGCTGACCGGTGGTCACGTTTCTCAACGACACCTTGCGGTGATACCGGACTGACTCGAGATAGACCATCTCGTCCCGGTCGGCCACCGCGAGCCCGACGTTGATGCGAAGCTTCTCGGCGAGAGCGCGCATTAGCGGCGCCGCCACCTGAAGGACGGGCGACCCGGAGCGCATGGCGTGAGCCAGGCTGAGCACAGGGGCCGCGAGGCGATAGGCGCGCTCCCGAGCGTCGTACTCCAGCATCCCCGACCCGACAAGCGTCTGGGTCAGGCGGCTGACGGTGGCCTTGGATAGACCTGTCCGCTCAGCGAGTTCGCCGTTGCCCATCAGGTCCGTGCCCGGGCGGAAGCAGCGAAGGATGTCGATTCCTCGCTCCAGCGAGCGGTTCTGCGCCGGCTCTTCAAGGCGTGGCTGATGCGCTGCGCCGATGGCTACTGCACCCATCTCGTCTCCTGTTTTTGTATTTGCGACACCCTCGCCGGAGCGCCCAGCACAATTTTTGACCTTCGAGCGCCAGCGCGACATAGCAATAACCGCAGTCTGGAAATTCCATCCATCGGAATTGGCGTGATGCCTCGCCTGCGACCCACGCATAAGGTCCTCCGGCCGCGACCTAGCGCGGCAACTAGCCGAGGAGTCGCTTCCGACTCCCTCGTAGACCAAACAACAACGGAGACAGGATGATGAGAAGAACGACTCTCGCCTTCGGCGCGATGCTGCTTGCCTCGGGTGCAAGCTGGGCGCAGCAGGTCACGCTGGCCGGCGTCGCCGACGCGGCCGTTCGAGTGGTCAACAACCAAGGTCGCGGAAGCGTGAACTCCCTGACCAGCGGTGGTAACTCGACGAGCAAGCTCATCATCCGCGGCAACGAGGACCTCGGTGATGGGATGTTCGCTGGCTTCTACCTCGAGCACGGCTTCTTGTTGGACTCCGGCACTCCGGTGAGCAGCACCATGTTCTGGGACCGCCGTGCGACTGTGAGCATCGGTAGCAAAGCGTGGGGCGAGTTTCGGGCAGGGCGCGACTACGTACCGAGTTACAGCAACTGGACGCGCTACGACCCGTTCACGTACGTGGGCGCCGCCGGCGCAAACAACTTCATCTCGGCGACGCCTGTCGGCCCGCTGCGCGCCGCCTTCGGCAGCGGCGCCAACACCACCGTGCGGAGCAGTAATGCCGTCCAGTACATCCTCCCTGGAAATCTTGGCGGCTGGGAGGGTGGCCTGTTGGTTGCAGCTGGAGAGGGGGGGACTGCCGCGAACGGTCAGCACAAGGTCATGGCCGGTCGGCTCGGCTACGCGACCAGCGCCTTCAACCTGGCTGCAGCGCTCACGCGTACCGAGAACAACCTGACTGGCTCGAACGCTCTGAACGACCTCGCCATCGGTGGCTCGTATGACCTCGGTTTCGCCAAGTTCTCCGCCGCGTGGCGGCAGTTCAAGCTCGGGGATGCGAAGCAGGTTAACTACCTGATTGGGGCGTGGGTTCCCATGGGGCAGGGCACCGTGAAGGTCAGTTGGAACCGTGTGGACCTCCGCGGCCGAATCGGCGCCACTAACGTCGATGCCAACGACGCGCAGCAGCTCGGGCTTGGCTACGTGTACGACCTTTCTAAGCGCAGCGCGCTTTACGGGACCTTCTCACGCATCATGAATGATGGCGGTGCGACGTATGTAATCCCGGGTGGAACCTCCGGACTCCCCGGCGGCGGCAACTCCACGGCGCTGGAAATCGGTATCCGGCACAACTTCTGACCAGTGGCGCGCGCGGGACGCCAGGTTCCGCTCGCAGTTCCGCTCCCGGTGACCCAGATGGCGGTCGGGCCGATGGTTGAGCGCCACAGTGGTGCTCAGCACCACGACGCATAGCAATGACCGGAACACTGGGTCTGGAGGAACGACCAGAACCGTGGCGGTCAGCAGCACCAGGTTGACGGCAGCCATGCATGCACTGCAGGGACGACGGCTATAGGCAGCCTGGGCGTCCTCACTTTTGCAGCTGCGTGGGACGGCTTCGACTATGGCGGGCGACTCGCCTTTCGTCCTGGCCGGCGAACCTCCTTAATCGCTTGAAGCGGTGTCGGGGAGAAGCCTGCGTGCGCGGCGCGGCCCTGATTTCCATGCTGACTGGCTCATTTGGTGAGCTACCCGGTCACGAATATCGACATATTTCCTCCGCCAGAGCTCGGCCGTGTGGCTTGAACACCGCAGTCTCGACCGAGGACCAGGCCCTAAAGGAGCGCGCATGCCCACTTGGTTACCACCCACTGCAGCTGAACAGCCCAGCCTGATACTCACGAACTGGTTGGCGTTCGAAGTTCTGATTCCACGGCTCGACTCTCCAACGCTCCACGTCGCCGGCTGGGCCGCCAACGAGGGCGGTGGCCGCGTTTCCTCGCCGGTCGTGTCTATTGATGAGAGGCAATGCTGCGTCGTGACTCGCTCCGGACGCGTTTACGCGCTCCACGGGGAACCCGGCGACCATCCGGACGTCGCCTATCTGGTTCAGCAATGGAAGGAGGGGTTCAACGCAACGCTACTGCGCATTGCGACTCAGGAGGTCCAGAAGAGGTTCCATGCCGGCCCTCCGCGCGACGGCTGACATCGGGGGCCACCTAGCGAGCAGCATCAGGCAGACAGGTCGCTGTGATGCATCGTGGCTGTTCGTATTGCGAATTGGCAAAGTCCTGGAAAAAGCTGCCAATTCTGTGCAGGTGCCGGCGCGGTCGCTCAAGCTTCGCGTGAGCCCGCTGTGCCTCTACGAACACTACGGCGAATGTTTTGCTGGCTACCAAGTCCCACCCAAGCGCGCCTTCCGTCCGCTGCAGTCGGGCCATCGGAGCAGCTTGTAGATTTCTCGCCAAGCGCCGCGTGTGCGCAGCAAGCTATCGATGTACTGGCCATAGTTGCTTGCGATATCTGAGCCGTATCGCCACGGCGTGTGACGGAGATGTTCCGCAAGAGCTTGGTCCACGATGTCTCGGATGGAGTGTTTGCGACGCGAGTCCGGCTTGACCTCCGGCGTTCTTCCTAGCGTAGCAAAGACCACGGGTGACACCTTGGCCCATTGTTCATCAGTCAGGCGAACGTTCACAGCGGCAGGAGGAGCTTCGGTCGAAGCGTCTTGAGCAGCTGCCGAGGGGGACGCGCGCGGCGTTTCCAGGCTATCGCATAGCGCGACCTGAATGGTGCTCGCGACAAGCTGGCCATCACGCCTTGTCCCGTGGGCGGTGATGTGTAGAAAAAGCTCCGGCGGGAGGTCCACATCGAAGCGCCCGTTCAACGCGTTGGCGTAAATGCTGGACCAGGCTTTGCGAATGCTCGGGTCAGAGGCTACCCAACCAAGGCGAAGCCGCACCTGTGCCAGGGCGGGCCCCCGCCTGTTTACTACCTTCTCCGCAAGCACCTCTTGGCCGTGAGGCAGAAGCAGACATTTCCGCAACCAGCGGTTCGAACCGAACAGCGCGAGCACCAGAAGGTGACTGGGAATCGCAATTGACCCGTCGCCAGTCTGCAATTCGTAGGCCACCGCTGAGTCAAACGATTCGCCTCGCGGAGCCAGGTCGGCTCCTACGGCCAAGCCCCTTATGCGTTTTAGGTCACTGACCCGAACAGAGCATTCGAACCGCTCCAAACCGGGAGGGCGACGCCCGACAGTAAGCGTAGCCAGGTCGACAAGCTCGAACGAATCATCTGAGCCCTTTACCAGAAGCTTGAGTGCATCCTCGCAGTCGCGTCGCACACCTAAAACCGTTTTCATGCTGCATGTCCTTTCTCGGACATGTAGCGATACCGTCTATCACGACCCCTTGAGCCGTTTTAGCTTTAAGAGGGTTGGTTCTAAGGAAGGTTTGAGCTCAGCTGAGGTTTTGGGCCCGCGGTCCAGCGACCGCCTCATTGCAAGAGGAGTGGTCATGGAAGCTAGACGTGAAGGCACTGGCGAGGGTGGACCGCGCCGATTTCGATGTTCCACGAAAAATGTGGGTGGTCGATGCGGCGAGGGTGGTAACCATCATGAGTCAATGACTTAGTGATGCATCGGTTGCTTAGTGCACAGACCAAGAAGGGCGCCAGGCGATATGTTCCACGGCCCGACGGAGGTGGAGTGGCCGTTCCGTAACGACATTACGTAATGCTGTTACGCATGGGGCAAAAGCTTGCTAGGCTGCAATGCGCCCCCTGGTCAACCCTTTGGAGCGAATTCATTCGGGCGCGGCTGGCCTATGGCGTTTACCCCAGTTGGGACGCGCGGCGGCGTTGGAAGTCTTTAGCTCGGCGACTGCGGCGGCTAGGCACGGAAACGCATTTCGCTGGTGGCGAAACGTTGACCAGCAACCCACCAAGGCCAATGCGTCACAGACTCGAACGCGTTCCCCGACTGCTTCGAACTGACGGACCACGCTGCGCAGCAAAGCCGCATACCTGGCATCGGCGGCCGCTTTTGGTTTTGCGACGGGGAGGTAGTTGACGTGGTTCAAGTCGGCGTCTTTACCGTCTTGGCGCGCCGCCTCCAGCAGGCTTGAGAAAAGCAAATGCTTGAACGTGCCAGCAGGGTGACTCGGCTTTAGTGTGAGCATGCGCGACATCCAAGTCATCTGTGCGTCGGCTCCGCGCAGCCCCAAGACCTCGGGTCGACGCGGTAGGGCGTTTCGCCCCCAAGCCGCTAAGTGCTCTCGGCTTGCATAACCTCTGGCGTCCAGGTAGTTCGCCGCCTGCAATGCTGCGCGGTAATGGTCCGGCTTCGGAAGCGGAAGCGAGAGGTGGAGCGGGTCGGGATGGCGCGTTAGCGCGTTAAGCGAAAACTCTGCCAGCAAGGCCTCCGAGCGAGTAGGGCGGCCGCGCACTACAGCACGACCGCGACAATCTTGTGGGCCGTCGAGAACGCAGCAGGGCTTAGAGGTTGGAAGGCGTGTCTGCTGCAGTGGCTCCAGATGGACCGGGCAGAACAGCACGCCCGGCAAATGATGCATCCGCCGCCAGTAGCTCTCTCCCCAGCAACCCCGGTCTTCTTTAACGCAAGAGCGGCAGAATCTTCGCAAGGGCACATAGCTCGATACGCTTTGGACGACGGAGGAGAACCCAGTGCTTCTCTCGCCGTTGCCCAGGCCATTGCGCAGCGCCTGCAAGAACGTATGCTCAGAAAAGAGGGCCGTGGCGTAGGGGAAAACCGTGTGCGACCAGAGAAGCTCGTCGGGCGACGTTCCGAGAGCGTCCGCAATATGACCAATGTTGCCGCACCCGAGCAGTACGGGCGACCACCCGCGGTTTCCCGTCAGCCAGCGGGCGGCAGTCTTCAGAGGAACGCCGGCGGTTCGCGCTGACCTCAGCCAGACGCTGCCCAGAAGCTCGTCGGGCAACGGCTTCTGGAGCAGGTACTTCATTGCAGCAGGTCTTCGGGCGTCGCGACCACCAGCTTGCCTTCGCCCGGCACCGCTCCTCGGATGTCAGCCGCTGCAATCACCTCGTCGCAGATGGCCACGGGCGTGGGGCCAGGCGCCGCCCTCAACGCCTTCCCGGATTTCGGGCGCGATTTGGCGGCGGCCGTAGAGGACTTCTGCGCTGCGACCCCCACCGCCTTCTTGACGCCAATAGGTTCAAGCGGTGTCGGAACTGCAAACTCGCCGGCGCAGAGGTCGGCGACGTTTGCCATGGGGCTGATGAGGTCAGAGACCGTGTCCGCCGCGAGGCGGCCGCGGTGCTTCAGGGAAAGCAGGCCGCGCTCAGCAAGTTTGAACTCCGCTTCGAACGCGTTGGCGATGATGGTTCCGTCAATTGTTTCGACACCGGAGTTGATGGCGAGCGTTTGAGCGGCGCGCCACAGCTTCACCACCATGTCTGGGACACCTTGGGTGTACTCGAACATGCAGTCCGCTAGCTCTTCGGTGAAGGTGACGGGATTGCGAACCCACTGGTACTTGAGCAGGATTCGTAGCATCGACTCGAACTCGCCAGTCTCGCCAGGTTGTGAGCGCGTCAGGTTCTCCCAGAAGGCTGAGCCATCACCAGACCCGCGACGGGCCTTGGTGAAGCGCGGCCCCATGAGTTCCATCAGTTCCGGCGTACCGGAAAACATGAGCGGAACCTTTGCCGTATTGCATGCGGTGATGAGCAGCTTGGCCAAAGGCATCGGGTCCGTTCGCTCCTTGTTCTTGACGCTGCGAGCGGCCGTTTGCGCAGGTTTGTTCTGGCCCTCGTCGATGATGAGCATTCCCAACCCGTGACTGCGAGCTGTGCTCAAGACCTTGATGAGCCGCTGCTCCGCATTGCCGGCGCCTTTGAACATCTCCCCATACCCGGCGTCGGGCAGCAGGCGGTCAAGCTCATTCACGATTGCAGTGGCCATCGTGTGGGCGCTTTTGCCGTCGTATGCCATCTCGACGTACAGAAAAGGAAGTTGCCACTTGCCCAGTTCCGGGTGATAGATGACCGGCGGCACCAGGCCGACAATGTGCCGCAAGCCGAAACTCTTGCCGCAGCCCGACATCGCGACCAGCGCCAATGAGACTTGGTAGGCGAGGTCGGTTTGCTCAGCGGAAACGAACTTGCCGGTCATCTGCGCCTTGTAGAGGGCCTGAAGGCTGGCGTTGTCCTCGGTGCTGAACGGCCGGCGGTGCTCGTATCCAGCATGCAGCATCGTGAGCATCGCCTGCGCGAGCCTTACGACGCGGGGAAAGGCAATGAAGAGCTTGCGGAGCTGTCCAAGTAGCTGGATGCGCCTAGAGGCTGGGAGGTCGCGCTCTTCCTCCTTGAAGGGGGGAAGGACGTTGAGCGCCTTGCGCAGTGTCGGCAGGTCGGGAATGGGCGGCAGCGCGCAGATGTAGGGATGTCCCTTGAAGGCTGTGAGCGCTTCTTCTCGGTAGATGGCCTCCACGTAGGGGAACGGGTTGCGCTTCGACGGCGAAGCGAAGTCGGGAACGATGGATTTGGACATAGTGCGATGGGGTCAAGCGCCGAAGTCGGCGAGAAGTTCGTCGAGCAACGAGGCCGATGTGGTCGTCAACGGCGACGGAGTGGGAGTCGGTACTGGAGTGGGCGCGGCCATCGAATCCACGGTTGCGGTGGCCCTCGGCATAGCTTTGGGCAGGATGTTGGCCTTCTTGCTAAGGCTTGCGTCGTAGGCGTGCTCGGGCGGCAAAGTCGACGACAAGAGCGACGGCTCAGCGTCAGGAGTGGGCCGCAGCGCCCTCGTCGTACTGCTTCGCGGCACGTCCTCGTCCGCCTCAGTCCAGCCCGTTTCGGTCGAGCCAAAAGTATCCGCCCGGCGCTCAAGCTTCTCCTTCTTGCGAAGTTCTGGACCACCCGCCTTGCGCTGCCCCAGGGTCATACCCTTCGCAACCGGGGCGGTTGCGGCTGCTGCGGCCTTGTCCAATTCCTTGAGGTCTTCCCCCAGCGCGATGCGGTGAGCCATTTCTAGTTCAGCGCCGGCTCTTTTGAGTGCACGAGCTTCAATCCGGAAAACGTTCAACTCTCCGACGCTGAAACCGGAAAAGTGCTTTGCGTGCTTGCTAGTCATTTTGGCCGTGTAGGTGACGCCTGCCTTGTGAGGGTCATGCACCGTGATTTCGTTCAACCAGTCGGGCCAGTACGTGACCTTGACTGAAAACTGTCCCTGGAGCGAAGCCAATGCTCCCCAGTCAAGACACTTGAAGTCTTCGAACGCATAGTTGATGCCGTTGAAGCGCACGCCACTTTGGGTGACCTCGGCCTCGCCAACGGGGCGCAACTTGCGGGCCAAAGCTTCTCGGGTGTAGCTGCGGCCCACGCCCATAGACTCTTTCACGTCGTCCACGTACTTCTGAGCGGGGGAGCGAAGCGCTCCGCGAGCAACATCCTGCGGGAATACCTCTGCGGAGGCCCGAGGTGTCATGTTGTTCTTGATGATGATGCGGAGGATTGCTGCGTACAGGTCATCAAGCGTGAAGCGAGCATCTCGCTCGTACTTGGGCGCCCGGCGCTCCTTCGCCTGCTTCGGCAATGTGGCACCGCCAACGTGGTCTCGAATAGGAGCCTGCAGCAGGTGGAACGAGCCTTCCACGGAGCCCTTGAGCTTGCTCATGAACCCGGGAAGGTTTGTCACCGGGATGGCCAGGTTCTCGCAGAAGATTCCGCTCATGGTGACTTGTCCGTCACCACGGTCCATCACGATGCGGTTTGGCACGCGCCCGATAGCGGGGAAGGCCCGCGCGTCGTACGCGACCCCATGCTTCTTGCAAATTGCTTGCCAGTCGTTCGCGACTGACAGAACGGCCTGCTTTGCGCCCTCGAAGTGTGGGTTGTCCAGGCTTAAATAGAAGCCAACAATGAGCCCCGTTGAGCGGTCGATGACTAAATAGAGCGTCGCCTTGCCGATGATTTTCCGGCGGTTGTATTTGGACACCAACCAGAGGTCCACGATGGTCGCGTCTAGCTCGTATACGTCGCCAGCTCCAAGAGAATCGTCGTGCACGGTTCCAAGAGTGGGCGCAAAGTTGTTCTCGTAGTGCGCGTCGGACGTACGTTTGCGACGGATTTCCGAGGGGCTCAACGACTGCAGTAGCCGATAGCGGATTTGGTCCACAGTCGGGCGCGACCCGAGCTGCGGCAGAATTGCCTCACCGTTCTCGCCGCGAAGTATTTCTCCATCCGCTGACCGAAGGCCAAAAACTGTCGCAATAGCCTGCTCCGATGCAAATCGGAGAGACTTCTTTTCGCTCTCAAGATAAAGCTTCTTGGCGACTGCGATGAGTCGCTCGTGCAGCTTCTGGTCGATGACGAACGGCTCGTAGTCTTGGTACAGCGGACGGCGGCCCCTCGCCTTGCCGTTGCCTGCGGCCATCATGACCAGGCGCTCTCCAGCGGCGGTCTTCACCTCAACGGAGAAGCCGGACCTGTCGTTTAGCTGGCCGCTGCGCCAGTAGTTGCCCAGCAGGGCTGCCTTGTCTTGGCCGTTCAGCCAGTAGCGGCGCAGGTCATCAAGCAGAGTCTCCTTCGTCGTCCCGATGTTGCGTGCGTGTTCGACGAGTAGCCTGTTTCGCGTTTCACGCTTGTGCAGTGCGACGTTGTCACGAATATCCTGAATGCGGCTCCAGCGGAGGTCTCTTCGCTGTTTGTCCGACTCCCTTTCCTCGCTGGGGCGAGGCATTTCCTTGACCTCGACCGCGCACAGCTCTTTCCGCTCCGTCCACCTTGTGATGTATGTGAGTGGCCAGATGATGGGGAGAGGGTTGGCCACATTGCGTTCGAGCACGACGACCGCGGCCTGCTCATGTACTACGCCCGGCCTGCAAACGTCGATGACGACGAACGTACCCTTGCCCTGCTTGACCGTCTGATTGCGAATCAACACGGTCATGGCGCGTCCTCCATCTGGGCGGCTTCGTGCTGGCGAGTGAGCTTGCGAACGAGGTTCAGGGACTGGAGCTCAACGGGCGCTGCGCGCAAGTTGAGCTTGAGCTGGCGAGTCCAGCCTAGGTACTGAAACACACGCAGGCCGCAGCCCCAGGGCAACCCTCGACGTTCATCGAAAGACTGACAGTACGAGCGAATCGTGTGCTTCTTGAAGGCGTCGCTCAGCACCTCCGTGCGCATTGATTCAGCAACCGCGGTGAAGAGGTCGGGGGTCGGCAAGGTCTCGTCTTCCTGCGGCAGCGAGGTGCGCAGCCATTCGATGCTGCGTACCATGTCCTTTGGAACCGACTGTTCCGTGAAGAGCCGGTGCGGTATGCCGAAATGCGCGCAGTAAGCGCGATGAAGACTGAGCTTTTCTTGGACGCGCGGGTCGCTCAATTCGGACGTCGGCTTGATGTCCCAGGCCTCCACCGTCGTGCCGTTCGACACGCGTTCGACCACGACTGCGTCGAGTGTCATCACAACCGGCACTTGGCCGCCTGGATACTTCGGATGCTGCACTGCTAGGCGCTGTGCTGCACCCAAGGTGACCGCTCGGTCCATCGGGTATTGCTCCAGGAAATCCACCACCTGCCCGGAGAACTCCTTGACGAGAAAAAACGCACGCTCAAGATTTGAGTGGACATGGACGGTCCGGCCCACAAGCTGCGACGGAATTCGCGATTGGACGCCTTTCGACGAAAAGTCCTGAACCCGGATGGCGGGTTGGTACGAAGCTCCTTCGCCGACGCCCAGGCCGGCCGCCGTTCGATTCTTCAGGACCTTCTCAGTCCACTTCTTGGGGCCACGCTTGGGCACGGCCGGTCTTCTTGCGTTCATCGCTTACTCCTGATTGGTTTCTTTGGCGCCAGAGCTGTGCCCTGACGCTAAGTAAAGCAACCGACCCGGAACGTAAAACCGATGAGCTCGAGCCTAAAGCGCGCGGCCGGCCTCCGCTCCAGCGCCGCAGCGTCACGTCAGAGGGGCTCGCGAGGCGCGCGGACCGACGAAACGACGAAAGTTGCGCGGCTGCCGGACGACCTGAGAGCGGGCCACCTTGACGTCAGCTGCGCGGGTTTACGGTGCGTGCGTGCAGACCGTTAAAGTACGGTTTCACCCCTGCAGCACCATGTCCCCTCAAAGTTTCACAAATGCAACCAAAGTCCCGGATGTGCGACTTTATTGGCGGGAGCGTGCCCGGCAATCCCAAGAACTAGGGGTGCGGCGGTGAAAGAGTTCGACTGGAACGACGCGGCGTCCCGCCTAGTGAAGGCGGAAATTGCCCGGGAGGGGCTGACACTCGCTAGCTTGGCGGCCAGGTTGCAGCGGCTCGGTCTTCAGGAGACCGAGTCCAGCGTGAAGAGCAAGCTGCACCGCGGCACTTTCAGTGCGACGTTCTTGATGCAGTGCTTGGTTGCTCTCGACCGGGAGGAGGTGGGTGTGTCCAGCGTCTTGCCAAAGGACATGCCCAGGGGTTCGGCTTTAACACCGAAGAAGGACGCCGAACTGCCATAGAGCTCGCGGTCATTGAAGGTCATCTGCCTTCAAGAATCTGCCAGACACGGTAGTAATCCGAGCCACGTTGCAGACCCAGGGCGCTAGTCAACAGCGCAGCCCGCCTTCCTTGAGAATTTTGCGTACCGCATAAGGCGTTGCGGGGGCGCGGCGTCGCCCCTGAATAAAGAAAGGGAGGATTTGACGGCGAATGTTTCTGTGTCCCGCAAGAATGAGGATGCCTTGGTTTTCAAGGTCGCTGGGCAGGTCAATATCGCAGCTGTGTTTCGGCCAATGGGCCCCGGCGCTCAGATACAGTCCGGGCAGACTTTAGAAACCGCTGCTCCCGAAGTAGGGGTTGCAGCACTCCCTCGACGCAGCGGGCAATTGAAGCGATTGGTCTGGCGTTGTGCAGGTGAACTTCTTTCCGGGCGACTTGCTGAGCGGCCTGCAGAGTGCGAAGAAGTCTTGCGTCATCTGTAGATTTGCTCGTGCCAAGCCTTTCAGAAGACTGCTCGGGCATTCAGAGGTTGAGGTCCACGTAGGCGTCACTGGTGCTGGCTATTCGATGGCGCGGTGCCGGATGGGCGGGTCCATTTAACCTGGTTCTCCAGATAGGCAGCAATCGCGAGAAGCCTACGCCGGGGCTTCAGTCAGAGCGCGAGAACTTACCTGCGATATAGCGCGCAGACTTCTCGATGTGCGGGAAGACCGAACTTTCGTTGATGTTTAGTTGGTCGAGTTCTTTGAGGATGCGCGTCTTGCTGGACACAGCAACTCGCTCCACGGTGATGCCAATATCAGGCATCCCATCCTCAAGAAACTCCGCCTCTTGTCCGAAGAGCAGGAAGGCGCCGGACTGCGAAGAGATTCGGTCGTTCGATAACTTGCTCTTGACGCAGATGACGGACTTCAAGTCGGAACGAAGGATGCGAGGTTCAAAGTACGGTTTCTCACCCTTGATGAAGTGGAGAAGCCGCTTCATCTCTCGCTGCTCATTGAACTTCTCCGTGTCCTCAATTTCATAGTCGATTGCGTCCTTCTCGGCCTGCGTCAATCGCGCCAGGTTGGCGATACAACTCGCTGTGTCCGAGTCGAAGTACTTGAGACGCTGCGGCTGAATGCGGAAGATGACCACCTCGCCCTGCGTCTCTTCCTGGTGCACGCCGTTCTTCACAGATGCTTGGCCGCCGGCACACGCGAAGTAGAGCGCAATAAGCGGGTTGGAAGTGATGTCTAACAGGCGGGTTGGAAGCCCAAAGTGCTGCATTCGCACTAGGCGGTCCAGCGTGTTGAGGTCCTCATGGAAGTCGCGCGAGTTTGACACCATGAGCTCGCGATACATCTGCTGTTCGCTCTCAAGATGCCGAGGAATTCCCTTTTCGTCTTTTCGGAAGAGTGTCGGCGCGAGCTTGTAGGAGCGGTTCGAGTGCCCGCGATAGAACATTTGTGCGCCACCGCTGTCCAACCCAAGCACTGACCCGACGAAAGTACTCACAGAGTCAACGGTCGCACTGACGGTGGGAGCCTCGGGCGGCAGTTCGACCACGGAAGGGCCAGGGGTTGGCGGCTCTTCGTCCAGCGGAGTCTGATGGTTCAACTCGCGCAGTAGCTTGAACAGGTCGACCTCCTTGACCGCCCAGTGGGTGCGATTGCGTTCCCATCGCTCAAACCCCAGCATTTCCTCAAGCCCACCAACGTCAAGAATCGGGATTGGCGCGAACCGGTCATCGAGGACAAACGTGACCCCCACGTTGCGTCGGTCGACAGTGACGTCCTTCAACCAGCCAACTTTTGCGGCGGAAGCAAGTCCTTCGTACACAAATAGGCAGGGAAGCGCCTTCAGCGCTGCAATCTGCGACGAGTTGAGCGTCTCAAAGCGAGATGAAATTTCCTTGTCTGTGTACTCAAGAAATCGGCTTCTGGCGAAGTTGTACGTTTCGCCATCCCAGGAGCCGTCGTTTCCGGAGACAAGGAGGTTGTAGAGCTTTTTCTTTTCCATCTTAGGAAATACGAATTCAGGGTTGCGCCCGGCGCGCAATGTGCGCGGCAATGCCAAGGGGCTCCTTCGAACGGCCCCGCATATGGCGTTTCGGCGGACGTGTCGGTGCGTGCCTTTAAGTGCTTGTACAGCGGGCGCTCAATGGAGGTGCCCCATCAGCGGATTTTCCAATCTTCAGAACCGAAATTTTCTGGTCCACGCGCAGGTCCCAGACCGCCCCGGTCGTTGCTAGAAGTCCGTCGTTGGGCTGCTGAGCCAAGCTGAGTAGGACATTCGTTGATTGACCAGCTGCAGGACGCTTGCCCAGAGGGTCCAGCAGCTCAACATGAGTTGGGGTGAGTCCGACAAGTACAAAGCTATGCCCGCATATCAGGTCAAGGGTTCGATGTTGGCAGTACGCAGTGACGACAGCAGGTGAGCCCTTCAGAGCTGCAGCCATCCTCTGCAGCCATGGCAGCAGCTCCAGTTCGTTGCCGGAGGGACCGTGACGCCATCGCCCGAGCCGACCCGTGCGCCGAAGAATGGCGCGGGAGATTGAGGCATGACTGGCCCCAGTCCATCTCCTGCCTGCTTCAAAGAGGCGTAGGCCTTCAAGTCGGGATGTTGGGTGTCCGGCCAAGGTCAGAGCCATCGCGGTCGAGTGCACCGCGCAGTAGTCTGACCGAATGGTCTGGCGAATGAACACGTCAAAGCGACCGGAGCACCGACCCGAACCCGCGGTACGGCCCCGGTGCCGCCTTCTTGGCCGCGGCCTTCTTCGCTGCGGGAGCCTTCTTGGCTGCTGCGGTCTTCCGCGAGGGCACGACCAGAGGCAGGATGTCGTAGGGGCCCATGAATTGGCCGGTGGAAGCGGAGCGGCCGACACTCTTGGCGGGTGCTTTGGGAAAGCTTGACCCCTTAGTTGACTTGCTTGCCGCAGCCGCCGACTTGTTGGACTTGACCGTCTCGCCAGCGTTGGACCCGACGAGCTTCCCTGTAGAAGCCGCTTTCGTGGTTGCTTTGACCTTCGCGGTAGTGGAGCTAGCGGTCTTCTTGGTGGTAGCCATGCTGTGGGCTAAGCCTCAGTGGTTTTAAAAGTCGAGGGAGCGCCTGGTGCTGCACCGAGGTCCATGGACAACTGCACAGGCGGCTGCCCGTCGCGTGGGACAACGGCTCCTATCCAGAAGGGCTCATCGATGGAGTTCTTGTACTCTTGGTCGATAGGACAGACCGAGAGAACGTCCTGAGAGAACGAGTTGTGAAGGAGCCAGAACACCTTGCTGTCAGGGGCGTCGCTTGGTGGCACAACTTGAATAGCCAAATCGAACCGGCCGCCCGCGATTTCCGTAATCGTGGCGGACAACTTGTAGCCGGCGTCCTCGGCTGGACCAAACTCGCGCATCGGTTCAGCGTCTGCGTTCGTGCTGGACTTATACCTGCCAATGATTTGTCCAATGGTGTTGGCGGGGACCAATGCCTTTTCAAGCTCCGCTTCCATCCTGCTCAACGCCCAGTCGGGCACGGCGAGGACAGCTTTCGCTTTGAAATCGCGAAGCAGAGCGTTCTTCTCCTCCTCCAATTGCCGTCTCGCGGTCTCGGCGACTTGCTTGTCCTGCTCAGCCCTTTCTACTCGTTCTACCAGTGTTTCGTAAGACGCACGTAGCTCACTCGGTAGGAAGCGCATGGACCACAGATAGACGAGGACAAAACCCGCAAAGCTGTATCCCAGTGCGATGGCAGCTCCGGGGGTACCGTTCGAGGAGTTCTCCCCCGTTATCGCCTGTGTCAGCCACACCGACATGGTCGTGGCCTCATCAAGGATAGGTCTCAGGTTGACTAGCCCTAGGCCGACAATCATCGTTGTCAGCCAATCGGCCACGCGCTCTAAACTGGTGTTGGGCCGAACCCCAAAGTTTGATGTGGCTTTTCCGTCCGGCCCTGTGGCTACAGGTGGAGAGCTCCCCATCGTTGGTGAGCCGAAGAGCAATCCAAGCATCCCGCCTACAGCAAATGCGCCAACGCAAGCGAGTATCGCAATGGCGCCACCAGAAAAGCGCAAGCCGAGACTGCCCGAGCGCGCACTGTAGCCAAAGCAGAATGCGGCAAATGCCCCGAAAAGGGAGATGCAGAAGACGACGACGATAGCGAACGCGACCTGCGTTCTCTCATTGTCCTTCTGAGAAAGAATCTCCCAGGCCTTCTGGCCGAGCTTGCGCATCAATCCCCCCGAGCGATGACGTGGGCAAAAGCCCGAGCGGGCCTCAGCGAGAGTCTTTAATTGCTGTACCGAAGCCTCGCCATGGCGTGTCGTACACGTCGTGCCTCCGGTCTGGAGGCGGCGGAGGCGGCGGGG
>Ga0209050_1000870_pt1 | contig 40796 bp, 37 predicted proteins | sample Araplavi_mTSA_r2_FD_184276 | JGI IMG/M metagenome (GOLD analysis project Ga0209050, IMG submission 184276) | Arabidopsis root microbial communities from North Carolina, USA - plate scrape MF_Cvi_mTSA_r2 (SPAdes) (version 2) | ecosystem: Host-associated > Plants > Roots > Endosphere | place: USA... | reverse complement strand
GGCGGCGCTCGGCTGGGCGGCGGGGGCCGCGGTCGGGGCGGCGGGCTCTTTGGAGCAGCCGGCGGCAAGCGCGACGGCCAGGGGAATCAGCAGGAACGGGGATCGCATGAATCGGGACCGATCAGGGGTGAAACCGCCAGTTTACCCCCGTCGCGCCCCGCCTGCGCCCAAGGCCCCCATTCACGTAGCGACACGCCATGCGCGTCCGGGGCGACGGGTGCAGCCGGGAAGAGCCCGGCGTCAGACCTTGTAGCCAGAATGGATCGAGACGATCCCGCCGGTCAGGTTCTTGTAGTGGCAACGGGCGAACCCCGCGTCGCCCATCATGGTCTTGAGCGCTTCCTGCGGCGGGTGCTTGCGGATGCTCTCGGCCAGGTACTGGTAGCTGTCGGCGTCACGGGCGAACAGCTGGCCCAGCCGGGGCAGGATCTTGAACGAATGGAAGTCGTAGATCGGCTTGAACCAGTCGGCGGTGACTTCGGAGAACTCCAGCACCCGCGCCTGCCCGCCCACCTTGAGCACGCGGTACATCTCGCGCAGGGCGGCATCCTTGTCGGTGACGTTGCGCAGGCCGAAGGCAATGGTGACCAGGTCGAAACTGGCGTCGGGGAACGGCAGGGCCTCGGCGTTGAGCTGCACGAAATCCAGCCCGGCGACCACGCCACGGTTGGTCAGGCGGTCGCGGCCCACGGTCAGCATGCCGGCATTGATGTCGCCGACCACCACCGTGCCCTCGTCGCCGACCCGCTCCTTGAGCAGCACGGCGATGTCGCCGGTGCCGCCGGCCAGGTCGAGCACGCTGTCGCCCGGCTTCACCTGCGCGGTGGCCACGTAGTAGCGCTTCCACACCCGGTGGATGCCCAGGCTCATCAGATCGTTCATCAGGTCGTAGTTGCGCGCGACCGAGGTGAACACTTCGCCCACCAGCTTCTGCTTGTCCTTGGCGGCGACGTCGCGGAAGCCGAAATGGGTGGTGCCAGTCTTGTAGGGGGATTCGCTCATGCCCCCGATTATCGCACCGCTGGCCGGCCTGCGGCACCTTATGATGCCCTCTTCAGTTCAACGGACCGCCCATGATCAGCACCCCCGACTACGCCGCCCTGCTCGAGACCGCCATCGCCGAAGCCCGCCAGGGGCTCGCCGAAGGCGGCATTCCCATTGGGGCCGCGCTGTACCACAACGACGGCCGCCTGCTCGGCTGCGGCCACAACCGCCGCGTTCAGGAAGGCGACCCGTCCGTGCATGGCGAAACCGACGCCTTCCGCAAGGCCGGCCGCCAGCGCCGTTACCAGGACACCATCATGGTCACCACGCTGGCCCCCTGCTGGTACTGCAGCGGGCTGGTGCGTCAGTTCAACATCGGCACGGTGGTAGTGGGCGAATCGGTGACGTTCCAGGGCGGCATCGACTGGCTGCGCGAGAACGGCGTGCAGGTGATCGACATGCAGAGCCAGGAATGCATCGACCTGCTGGGCGGATTCATCTCGGCCCATCCCGAGGTCTGGAACGAAGACATCGGCGAGTGACTGCGGCGGCGGCCTGCGCAACGCGTACAAAACCGGGCCAGAGGCGACGCGCGCAGCACGCGCCGTCGCCCCCCGCATGAATACTTCAGGCGCAACGGGCGTGCGCACACCCGCTGCACATCCCCGTGACACCGCATGCACTGCGCGTTACGCATCATCAGGGTCGCCAACCTCCCTTCTTTCGAATCGACGCAACCATGTCCTCCGTACCGCGCTCCATTCCCGCCGTGATCAATGTCGAAGCCGAGATCACTTACTGGCGTGAGCAGCATGCCGACCGGAAGCTGGAGTCGGCCTCGTTCGGCCATTACAGCCCGTGGATCAAGTTTGCCTGCGACTCCCTGATCTCCCAGCCGCGCGCAACCGACAGCGAGCGGGACGAGGCCTTCCGGACCCACTACGACTTCCAGATCATGCCCCGCCTGAGCAGGGACGAAGCCCGCGATTTCGTCGAACGGGTCTGGGAACACGTCTACCAGACCAGCCAGCACGACCAGCGCGCGCGCCCGCGGCTCGGCGTCCGCGCCTGAGGCGCCAGTGCACGGCGCCTGCACGGCGCCCTGCCCCATCATGGCCCGATCTCATCCGGTTCCGGTGACCATGAAACTGCGCAGCGTCTTCAATCTTGTCGCCAAAAAAGCCTCGTACGCGGCGGGAACGCCGTGGACCTTCCTGGGCGCGGTGGGCATCGTGCTGGTCTGGGCCCTGACCGGACCCGTGTTCAAGTTCAACGATACCTGGCAGCTGGTGATCAACACCGGCACCACCATCATTACCTTCCTGATGGTGTTCCTGATCCAGCACAGCCAGAACGCCGATACTGCCGCGATCCAGATCAAGCTGGACGAGCTGATCCGTGTAACAGCTGAAGCCAACAACGAACTGCTGGACCTGGAAGAACTCGACGAGGAGCGGCTGGAGGAAATCCGCCGCACCTATGAAGAGATGGCGCGCAAGGCGAGCGAAGCGCTGGAACGGTCAAAACGCCTCAACCCGCAGGCGTAGCGTCACGCCCTGCGTGGCTGCCCGCCTCACCCACGCTCGTACCAGCCGCCGCCCAGCACCTTGTACATCGCCACCTGGTTCGACAGCCTTGCCAGCTGCGTGCTGACCAGCGACTGCCGCGCCGCGTACGCGGTGCGGCGCGCATCCAGCAGGGTCAGGAAACTGTCCAGACCGGCGTCGTACCGCGCCTGAGACAGCTGCTGGGCCTGCTCGGCCGCGCCGACCAGCGCCTGCTGCGAGGCGAGCTGCGCCTCCAGGCTCTCGTTGAGCGCCAGCGCGTCGGCCGCTTCGCGGAATCCGGACTGGATCGCCTTCTCATACTGGGCCAGCGCGATGTCACGGTTGGCCGTGGCCACCCCGAGCCCGGCGCGCAGCTTGCCGCCCTGGAAGATCGGCAGGTTCAGTGTCGGCATGAAACTCCACACGCGGGTGCCGGTGTCGAACAGGTCCGACAGCGCCGACGATGCCGAGCCGACGCTGCCGGTCAGGCGGATCGACGGGAAGAACGCCGCCCGCGCCGCCCCGATATTGGCATTGGCCGCCAGCAGCGTATGCTCGGCCGCCATCACGTCCGGCCGGCGCAGCAGGACCTCACCGGGAACACCGCCGGGGATGGCGCGCACGGCCGCCACGTCGGTGGCCTCGCGGCCGGGCAGCAGCGCATCGTCCACCGGACCCCCGGCCAGCAGCACCAACGCGTTGCGGTCCTGCGCCACCTGGCCCTGGAAACGCGCGACGTCGGTGCGGGCGGTTTCGACCAGGGTGCGGGTCTGGCTCAGCTCCAGCGCCGAGACCCCACCCAGCTGGTGTCGCGCTTCGCTCAGGCGCAGCGAATCTTCATGGCTGGACAGCGTGGCCTGGGCGATCTTCAGCTGTTCGCTGTCCGCGCCCAGGGTGAGCCACGCGGTAGCGACCTCGGCCACCAGCGCCAGCTGCGCGCTGCGGCGGTTGGCGGCGTCGGCGAAGTACTGCTGCAACGCCGCCTCACTGAGGTTGCGCACGCGCCCGAACAGGTCCAGTTCGTACTCGACCACGCCCAGGTTGGCGCTGAACTGCTCGTTGACCGGCGCATCGCCGCCGGTGCGGGTCATCTGCCCCTGCGCCCCGAGCGCGGGCACCCGGTCGGCACGCTGGATGCGGTACTGGGCGCGGGCCTTGTCCACGTTCAGCACCGCCACGCGCAGGTCGCGGTTGTTCTCCAGCGACTGGGCGATCAGCGACTGCAGGCGCGGGTCCAGGAAATAGTCGCGCCAGCCGATGTCGGCCACGTCCACCGCGGGTGCGGAGGCGGTGGTCGCCGGCCACTGCGTCGGGATCGCCGGCGCGACCTCGGTGCTGCGCGGCTCGAGCGACGCGCAGCTGGACAGCAGGACTACGGAGAGGGACAGGAAGAGATGCATGGGTTTCATTGAATGGATTCCATTTGAGACCGCCTGGGCCGGCCCAGGCAATGCGTCACCGTCCGGGGGGCAGCAGATATCAGGCGCTGTCTGCATTCCCCGCCTTGCGCTGCCTGCGGTTGAACAGCTTCTGCACCACGACGAAGAACAGCGGGATGAAGAACAGACCGAGCACCGTGCCGACAATCATGCCGCCAAGCACACCGGTACCGATCGCCCGCTGTGCACCGGAACCTGCGCCGGAGGCGATCGCCAGCGGCAGCACGCCCAGGCCGAACGCCAGCGAGGTCATGATGATCGGGCGCAACCGGTCGCGGACCGCGTGCAGGGTGGCGTCCAGCACGCTGGCGCCCTTCTCCAGGTTTTCCTTGGCGAACTCCACGATCAGGATGGCGTTCTTACTGGTCAGGCCCACCGTGGTCAGCATCGCCACCTGGAAGTAGATGTCGCGCTCCATGCCGCGCATGCTGTTGGCCAGCACCGCCCCCAGGATGCCCAGCGGCGCCACCAGCAGCACCGACGTAGGCACGCTCCAGCTTTCATACAGCGCGGCCAGGCACAGGAACACGATCAGCAGCGACAGCGTGTACAGCAGCGGCGTCTGCGAGCCGGCCTGGCGCTCCTGGTAGGACAGCGCGGTCCACTCGATCTCGAAGCCCGGCGGCAGATCCTTCGCGATGCGCTCGATCTCGGCCATGGCATCGCCCGAGGCCACACCGGGCGCCGGCTCGCCCTGGATTTCCATCGCCGACACCCCGTTGTAGCGCTCCAGGCGCGGTGAGCCGTAGTCCCAGCGCTTGCTGGCGAAGGCACTGAACGGCACCATCTCGCCGGCGCTGTTCTTCACCGACCACAGGTTGAAGTCGTCCGGGTTCATGCGGAACGCCGCGTCGGACTGCACATACACGCGCTTGACCCGGCCGCGGTCGATGAAATCATCGATGTAGCTGCTGCCCCACGCAGCCGCCAACGTGTTGTTGATGGCGCTGGTGGACAGGCCGAGTGCGTTGGCCTTTTCCACGTCGACATCGATGCGCAGCTGCGGAGTGTCTTCCTGCCCGTTCGGCCGTACGTTGGCCAGCAGCTTGCTCTGCCCGGCGCCGCCAAGCAGCTGGTTGCGCGCGTTGAGCAGGGCGTCGTGACCCTGGCCGCTGTTGTCCTTCAGGAAGAAGGTATAGCCCGAGCCGATACCCAGTTCCGGCATGGCCGGCGGCGGGAAGGCGAAAATGAAGGCGTCCCTGATCTGGCTCAGCGCGCCCATCGCGCGGCCGGTGATCGGGCCTACGCCCTGGTCGGCGTCACGCGCCTTCCAGTCCTTGAGCTTGATGAAGGCCATGCCCGCGTTCTGGCCCATGCCGGCGAAGCTGAAACCCTGCACCGAGAACACCGACTCCACCGCTTCGGTCTCATTCTTCAGGAAGTGGTCTTCCAGCTTGTACATCGCCTCCAGCGTGCGCTCCTGGGTGGCACCCACCGGCGTCTGCACCAGCGCCATCAGGATGCCCTGGTCTTCGTTGGGCAGGAACGAACTGGGCAGGCGCGCAAACAGCAGCCCCATCACCACCACCAGCGCGGCGAAGATCGCCATGAAGCGCCACGGTCGTGCCAGGATGCCCTTGACCCCGCGCTGGTAGGTTTCGCTCGAACGGTCGAAACCGCGGTTGAACCCATTGAAGAAGCGGCCCGACCAGCCCTTGTGCGCGACGTGATGCTCACCCTTCTTCAGCGGCTTGAGCATCGTGGCGCACAGCGCCGGGGTCAGCACGATGGCCACCAGCACCGACAATGCCATGGCCGAGACGATCGTCGCCGAGAACTGCCGGTAGATCACACCGGTGGAGCCGCTCATGAACGCCATCGGCACGAACACCGCCGACAGCACCAGACCGATACCGACCAGCGCGCCGGTGATCTGGCCCATCGACTTGCGGGTGGCCTCCAGCGGCGACAGGCCCTCTTCGGACATGATGCGCTCGACGTTCTCCACGACCACGATGGCATCGTCGACCAGCAGACCGATCGCCAGCACCATCGCGAACATGGTCAGCATGTTGATCGAGAAGCCCAGCGCGGCCAGGATGCCGAAGGTACCCAGCAGCACCACCGGCACCGCGATGGTCGGAATGAGGGTGGCGCGGAAGTTCTGCAGGAACAGGTACATCACCACGAACACGAGCACGATCGCTTCGATCAGGGTCTTGATCACGCCTTTGATCGACACCTGCACGAACGGCGTGGTGTCATACGGCACCACCGATTCAAGGCCTGCGGGGAAGTTTTCCTTCAGGTCATCGAGCGCGGCGCGCACCCCGTTGGCGGTATCCAGCGCGTTGGCGCCGGTGGCCAGGGTGATGGCGATGCCGCTGGACGGCTTGCCGTTGTAGCGGGTGACGAAGTCATAGCTTTCCGCGCCCAGCTCGACGCGGGCGACATCGCCCAGCCGCAGTTCGCTGCCGTCGGTACCGCCACGGACGAGAATGTTGCGGAACTGTTCCGGGGTCTGGAGCCGATCCTGCGCGTTGATGGTGGCGTTGAGCTGCTGGCCCTTGACGGACGGCGCGCCGCCCAGCTGGCCGATGGCGACCTGCGCGTTCTGCGCGGTGATCGCGGCGGTCACTTCATCCACCGACAGCTTGTAGGTATGCAGTTTGTTCGGGTCCAGCCAGATGCGCATGGCGTACTTGCCACCGAACACCTGGATGTTGCCGACCCCCGGCACGCGGCTGAGCGGGTCGACGACATTGGAGCCGACGTAGTCGGAAATATCGGTGGCGTCCATGCTGCCGTCGTTGGACACAAAGCCGATGACCTGCAGGAAGCCGCTGCTGGACTTGGCCACGTTGATGCCCTGCCGCTGCACTTCCTGCGGCAGCAGCGGCATGGCCAGCTGCAGCTTGTTCTGCACCTGCACCTGCGCGATGTCCGGATCGGTGCCGCTCTCGAAGGTCAGGGTGATGGTGGCCTGGCCGTTGGCCGAGCTGTTGGAGGAGAAATAGATCAGGCCGTCGATGCCCTTCATGTTCTGCTCGATGATCTGGGTCACCGAGTCTTCGACGACCTTGGCCGACGCACCGGGATAGCTTGCGCTGATCTCGACGGCGGGCGGGGCCACTTCCGGATACATCGATACCGGCAGCTTCACCACCGCCAGCGCACCGGCCAGCATGATGATGATCGCGATCACCCACGCGAAGATGGGTCGATCAATGAAATAACGCGCCATGGAATTCTCCGCTTACTGCTGGTTGGCCGCAGCCGCCGCAGCGGCAGGCGCCGCCGGCGTGGCCGGTGCTGCGCCCATCTCGGTGGCCTGCACGGGCATGCCCGGCTGGATCTTCTGCAGGCCTTCGACAATGACCTTGTCGCCGGCCTTGAGACCGTCTTCGACCAGCCAGGCGCTGCCGACCGCGCGGCTGACCTTGACCGGGCGCACGGCGACCTTGTTGTCCTTGCCCACCACCATCGCGGTGGTGTCGCCCTTGGCGTCGCGGGCGATGCCCTGCATCGGCACCAGCAGGCCGTTGTCGCGCACGCCGCTGCCCACCTTGGCGCGGACGTACATGCCGGGCATCAACACGTGGTCGGGGTTGGCCACCTTGACCCGCAGCGCGTAGCTGCCGGTGGTGGGGTCGACGCTGACTTCGGAGAACTCAAGCGTGCCCCTCTGGTCGTACTCGCTGCCGTCGTCGAGCAGGATGGTCACCGGCAGGGTCTGGTTGTCCTGCAGGCGGCCGCTGGCCAGCTCTCGACGCAGCTGCATCAGTTCGCTGGCCGACTGGGTCAGGTCGACGTAGATGGGATCGAGCTGCTGCACGGTTGCCAGCGGATCGGCCTGGCCAGCGCTGACCAGCGCGCCCTGGGTAACCGACGACTTGCCGATGCGGCCGCTGATCGGCGCCGTGATGCGGGCGTAGCCCAGGGTGACATTGGCGGCGTCCAGTGCGGCCTTGGCGGCGCCGACATCGGCTTCGGCCTGCTTCTGCGCGGCCACGGCATTTTCCAGGTCCTGCTGGCTGACGGCGTCGACCTTGGCCAGCTCGCTGATGCGCCGCGCGCTCAGGCGCGCGGCGTTGGCGGTGGCGTCGGCGCGGGCCAGCTGGGCGCGGGCGCTGTTGGCCTCGGCGCGGTAGCTGGCGTCGTCGACCTGGTAGAGCGGCTGGCCGGCGGTGACCAGCCCGCCTTCGGTGAACAACCGCTTGGCCACGATGCCGCTCACCTGCGGGCGCACTTCGGCCACCAGGAACGCAGTGGTGCGGCCGGGCAACTCGCGGGTCAGGCTGACCTGCCCCGCCTTCAGGGTCGCCACGGTGACCTGGGCCGGTCCGCCCTGCGGCCCGCCCTCTTCTCCGCCCCCGCAGGCGGACACGGTCAGGGCAATCGCGAGGGACAGCGCGAGAAGACGGTACGGGGAACGGGACATGGGCAGCTCGCTGGAGAACAGGAAAGGGAGGGACCAACCCTGCATCGACGCCCAGGGACGACCGGAGACGACAGGACTGACCACAAAGAGGTCCGATCCGGAGGCAACCCGGGTACGGGCGTGCCTCACTGGAATCAGTGGGCCGCAAATATACATACATGCATGTTTGTTTGTAAACCGGTACAATTCAGGCCGGTTTCATCCAGCACGTGCACAACAGCGCCATGGCCAGAAAAACCAAAGAAGCAGCCCAAGCCACCCGCGAGGGCATCCTGGATGCCGCGCAGAGCTGCTTCCACGAGTTCGGGGTCGCCAATACCAGTCTGGCGATGATCGGCGAGCGCGCCGGTTACACGCGCGGCGCGGTGTACTGGCACTTCAAGAACAAGACCGAGGTGCTCACGGCCATGATCGACCGTGAGCGCATTCCGTTCATCGAGCGGCTGCGCCGCACGACATCGTCCAGGCGCACGACGCCGGTGCTGGACCTGCGCTCGGCGTTGCTGGTCTCCTTCCAGGAGCTGGCCACGGACGAACGCCTGCGCAACATGATGGAGATCATGCTGCGCAACGATCTGTCGGTGGAGAGCCAGGCCATGCAGCAGCTGCAGCTGGAGGCGTCGCGCGAGGAACTGGCGATCTTCAGCGCCGCCTTCGAGCGCGCGCGCGAGCTGGGACAACTGCGCGAGGGTGTGGACGTGGACACGGTGGCGCGCATCATCAGCACCAGCCTGACCGGTGTGCTGTACAGCGCGATGCTGGAACCGGAACTGTTCGAGCTGCAGCGCGACGGCACCCAGACCCTGGACGCCATTTTCGGCGCCTTCGTGAAACCCGGCGTATTCGTACCGGGCGCCCCACCCGAAGCCCTGCCGACCGAAGACGACGCGTGACCGTAGAGCCGGGCCCTGCCCGGCAGATGAGGTTGCACGCGATCCCGTAGAGCCGGGCTCTGCCCGGCTCTACGATAGCGCCCGCGATCCAAGCAGTTGGAATCATGCGCAGTCGAATGCGACCGTCATCCGGAAGCAAAAAAAAACGCGGCACCGAAGTGCCGCGCATTGTGACGTCAGGCCACGAACCGGTTAGAGGATGTAGCGGCTCAGGTCCGGGTCCTTGACCAGCTCGCCGAGGTGCTTGTCCACGTAGGCCTTGTCGATGGCGATGGATTCGCCGTCGCGGTCCGGGGCCTCGTAGCTGAGCGAATCCAGCAGGCGTTCCAGCACCGTGTGCAGGCGGCGCGCACCGATGTTTTCCTGACGCTCGTTGACCTGGAAGGCGATCTCGGCCAGGCGGTCAACGGCGTCGTCGGTGAAGTGCACCGCCACGCCTTCGGTCTTCAGCAGCGCCTCGTACTGTTTGGTCAGTGCCGCCTTGGGCTCGGTCAGGATGCGCAAGAAGTCCTGCTTGCTCAGCGCGCCCAGCTCCACCCGGATCGGGAATCGACCCTGCAGCTCCGGGATCAGATCGCTCGGCTTGGCCAGGTGGAACGCGCCCGAGGCGATGAACAGGATATGGTCGGTCTTGACCGTGCCGTACTTGGTCGACACGTTGGAGCCTTCCACCAGCGGCAGCAGATCGCGCTGCACGCCTTCGCGCGACACATCGCCACCGCCCACGTTGTCGCCGCGCTTGGCGACCTTGTCGATCTCGTCGATGAACACGATGCCGTGCTGCTCGCAGGCCTCGATCGCCGCCGTGCGGATATCGTCCTCGTTGACCAGCTTGCCCGCTTCCTCTTCCAGCAACAGCGGACGCGCGGCCTTGATCGTCAGCGTGCGCTTCTGCGCCTTCGCGCCACCGCCCAGGTTGGCGAACATCGACTTGAGCTGCTGGCCCATTTCCTCCATGCCCGGCGGGGTCATGATGTCCAGGCTGACATTGGCCGAAATATCCAGCTCGATCTCGCGCTCGTCCAGCTCGCCGTTGCGCAGCATGCGACGGAACTTGATGCGGGTTTCATTGTCCTGCGCGGACGGCTCGTTGCGCGCCGCTTCCGGGTCGAAGCCGATGCCACCGGCACGGCGCGGCAGCAGCGCATCCAGGATGCGGTCTTCGGCGCGCTCTTCGGCCTGGTTTCGCACCCGCACCTTGGCCTGCTCGCGGTACAGCTTCACTGCGGTGTCGGCCAGGTCGCGGATGATCTGCTCCACGTCCTTGCCCACGTAGCCGACTTCGGTGAAGCGGGTCGCTTCGACCTTCACGAACGGCGCGTTGGCCAGCGTCGCCAGGCGGCGTGCGATCTCGGTCTTGCCGACGCCGGTCGGACCGATCATCAGGATGTTCTTGGGCATGACTTCATTGCGCAGCTCTGCTTCCAGCTGCATGCGGCGCCAGCGGTTGCGCAGCGCAATGGCCACCGCGCGCTTGGCCTCGTGCTGGCCCACGATGTGCCGGTCCAGCTCCTGCACGATTTCGCGCGGGGTCATGGTGGCGGAGGAGACTTCGATCTTGTGCGGCATAAGGTGGGTGCTCACAAAATAATTCTGGGGGAATGGCGGGGCTGTCTGGATCAACGACAAACGTGGTGTTGGAGTGCCGACGGGTAGTGCCGACGGGTAGTGCCGACTGTTAGTCGGCAGGTCAGACATGTTGCCGACTAACAGTCGGCACTACAGACGGCAGGTCAGACATGTTGCCGACTAACAGTCGGCACTACAGGCGGCAGGTCAGACATGTTGCCGACTAACAGTCGGCACTACAGGCGGCAGGTCAGACATGTTGCCGACTAACAGTCGGCACTACAGGCGGCGTTAGAGCTCCTCGACCACTACGTTGCGGTTGGTGTAGATGCAGATGTCGCCGGCGATGTTGATGGCTTCGGTGGCGATGGTGCGGGCGTCCAGTTCGGTATGCGCCATCAGCGCGCGCGCAGCGGACAGGGCGTAGGAACCGCCCGAGCCGATGGCGATGATGCCGTCCTCCGGCTCGATTACATCGCCGGTACCGCTGATGATCAGCGAGGTCTCGGTATCGGCCACCGCCAGCAGTGCTTCCAGCTTGCCCAGGCGGCGCTCGGTGCGCCAATCCTTGGCCAGCTCCACCGCAGCGCGGGTCAGCTGGCCGTGCTTCTCCAGCTTGGCTTCAAACAGCTCGAACAGCGTGAACGCATCCGCCGCCGCGCCGGCGAAGCCGGCCAGCACCTGGCCGTCGCGCCCCAGCCGCCGCACTTTGCGTGCATTGCCCTTCATCACCGTGTGACCCAACGTGACCTGGCCGTCGCCGGCGATGGCCACGTGCTCGCCGCGACGCACGCAGACGATGGTGGTGGCATGAAAAACGGTGGGGTTCTGACTGGGATCCATGGAGCCTCCGGGTAGCTGTTCGAGGGACATGGGGCCGCGCAGCGCTGCCATCAACCCTGCGCATGTAGCTGCCGTTCAGCGCTCGCGGGGCCACAGCCACGCCGGAGCGGGCGAAGCGCTGCGGCGGGCGGCGCGCATTCAGCCGCCCGGCGACGTGTCCGGATCAGGGGCCTTGCGCCGTTTGGCGCGTGGGTGCGCGGCGTCGTACACCTTGGCCAGGTGCTGGAAATCGAGATGGGTGTAGATCTGCGTGGTGGCGATGTCGGCGTGGCCCAGCAGCTCCTGCACGCCACGCAGGTCGCCGGACGATTCCAGGATATGGCTGGCGAAGCTGTGCCGCAGCATGTGCGGGTGCACGTGCTTGAACAGTCCCTGGCGCTGGGCCAGCTGGCGGATGCGGATCTGCACGGCGCGCTGGGTGATCGGCCCGCCCTTGCGGCCGGGGAACACCGCAGCCGTCTCGCTGCCACCGCTTTCAGCGCGCCAGCCCAGCAGCGCCTCGCGTGCATGCGACCCGAATGGCACGCGGCGCTGGCGGTTGCCCTTTCCGAGCACATTGACCAGGCCGGTGGCGAAATCCAGGTCGCGCCAGACCAGCGCACACAGCTCGCTCAGGCGCAGCCCCGAGGAATAGAACAACTCGAGCAGCGCGCGGTCGCGCAGACCCAGTGGCGCATCGGTGGGCAGCTCGACCAGGCGGACCGCCTCGTCCGCATCGAGGACCTGCGGCAGCTTGCGCGGTGCCTTGGGTGCCTTCAGCCCAGCCGCAGGGCTGGCTGTGATGCGCTGGTGTTTGAGCAGCCACGCATAGAAACTGCGGCACGCCGACAGCCGGCGCTGCAGCGACTTGGGCGCCAGCCCGCGGCGATGCTCGTCGGCGATGAACTGGCGCAGCTGGGCGCCGTCCAGCGACTGCGCATCGGCAGACTGCTGCGTGGCCCACGCACTGAGCGCGTCCAGATCGCGGCGGTAGGCGTCCAGGGTGTGCGCCGAGGCTCGGCGCTCCACCTGCAGGTACCCGAGGAAATCCTGGACGGCGTTCATGCGATCGCGCGTCGGCGCAGGCTCAGGCCGGGTCGAAGCGCTTGAGCGCCACGGCCAGTGCTTCGCCCATCATGCGCAGGAACAGCGTGCCCATGCCGGGGTAGAAGCGGTTGCCGTCGTGGCTGCCAACCGCGATCAGGCCCACGCCCGGCAGCGGCAACAGCGCGCTGGACTGCACTTCCTCCGCGCGCCCGCCGTACAGCACCGCGTTCTTCTCCGGCTGCAGACGGCCGCAGATCGGCTCGCCGTCCTTCAGGCAATCGCGGAAGGACGCCAACAGCGGGCTGCTCTCGTCGATCACCTGCAACCACGGCGCCTGCTCCAGGCCCGGCACCGGGTGCAGCACGACCAGGCGGACCAGATCCCCCGCGAAATCCTCCTCCAGCGACGCGGCCATGGCACGCAGCGAGTCGGCAGCGCTGCCCTGCTTCATCAGGGCCAGGGTCAGCTGGTGGGTACGCACGGCCAGGCGTTCGTTGACCTGGGCATTGGCGGCCAGGTCGGCCAGCCGGCGTGACAGCTCGCGGTTCTTGTCGCGCAGCACTTCCAGCTGATAGCTGGCCAGCGACGCGGTGGGACCGTCGTCGCGGGGCACCACCAGGGTCAGCGCCAGGTCGGGAAACTGTTTGAGGAATGCCGGGTGCCGGCGCAGCCAGGCGGCGACTTCATGCGCCCCGATCTTCTCGACGGTATCGCTCATGGGTTCCACTCCCCTTCGAAGACGAAAGCGGCCGGGCCGGACATCACCACTTCGGCATCATCGGCCGGCCAGCGCAGGCGCAGGTCGCCGCCCGGCAAGGACACCGTGGCATCGCGCTGCAGGCGTCCACGCTGCATCATCACCACCGCCGCAGCGCAGGCACCGCTGCCGCAGGCCAGGGTTTCGCCGACCCCGCGCTCGAACACGCGCAGGCGCGCGTGCTGCGGATCGATCACCTGCACGAAGCCCACGTTGACCGACTGCGGGAACGTTGCATGCTGCTGCAGCAGCGGCCCCAGGCGTTCCACCGGGGCGGCGTCGACCAGGCCGACCTCGATCACCGCATGCGGGTTGCCCATGGACACCGCGCCGAAGCGCACCGTGTCGCCCTGCAACGGCAGCAGGTACTCCTCGCGGGCCCGGGCAAAGCCGAGCAGCGGCACCTGGTCCGGTTCAAAGCGGGGCACGCCCATCGCCACCGCGTACTGGTCGCTGCCGATACGCTCGATGGCGTGGGTGGCGAGCGGGCTGTCGATATGGAAGCGCTCGCCCTGGGCGGCGCCGTCGCGCACCAGCCAGGCCGCCACGCAGCGCGCGCCATTGCCGCACTGTTCGGACTGCGAGCCGTCGGAATTCCAGATGCGATAGGCCGCAACCGAGCCCTCCGCGCGCGGCGGTTCGATGGTCAGGATCTGGTCGCAGCCGACGCCGGTGTGGCGGTCGGCAAGCTGGGCAGCCAGCGCCGGGGTGGGAGCAGGCGTCCCATCGCGCAGGTCCAGGACGACGAAGTCATTGCCGGCGCCGTGCATCTTGCTGAAGCGCAGCGCGGGGGTGGCGGCCTTACTCATCCCCGTCGGTGTCATCGAGCTGGGGATCGACCGGATCGGGCACTACCGGCGGATCGTCAGTGGCGTTGGTGGCTTCCGGCACCGCGTCGGCATCGGCGGCCGGCTCGACCACCTGCTCTTCCACCGGTACCGGCTTCTGCGGCATCACCAGCGGGCCCTTGTTGCCACAGGCCGAAAGGAACAGCAGCGCCAGCGCTGCCAACGGAATCAGGATGCGATTGCGATGGGGGATGCTCATGACCCGAGTATAGCGGTGTAGGCGTCTACGCATGCGCGCGGCCGCCCCCTGACTCAGGGGGCTCCCCTGCCGCCAATTTCCACGGACGACGCTTCCGGCGGCAACGGCCGCGTCCACAGCCATACCGCCACGGCGGTCATGCAGCTGATCGACAGCCACTTCACCCAGGCCACCGGTACGCACCACAGCATGATGCCGGCGCAGACCGCCATGGTCAGCGTGGCCATCCACTTGCCCTTGCGGCTGACCGCGCCGTGGGCCTGCCAGTTGCGGATCGCCGGGCCGAACTGCGGGTGCTGCAGCAGGCGGTTGTGCAGCCGTTCCGAGCCACGTGAGGCGGCCCACGCCGAGATCAGGATGAACACCGTGGTGGGCAGGCCCGGCACGAAGATGCCCACGATGCCGGTGCCCAGGCTCACATAGGCCAGCAACCACCATGCCCAGCGGAAGCGCACCCGCGGCCGCGCGACCGGGGAGGTGGAAGGCTCGGGGCGTTCAGGCAGGGTCATGCGGTCAGGATAGCGATGCCCGGCGCCGACCGCGACGGCCGGCGCCGGCACGCTGTGTCATGGCGTGGTGTCGACACCCAGCTGGTCGAGCACGAACGCATACGACTCGGCCAGTTCCAGGTAACGCTGGAAACGACCGGACTTGCCGCCGTGACCGGCCTCCATGTTGGTGCGGAACACGATCGGCGCGGTGCCGGTGTTCTCGTCGCGCAGGCGCGCCACCCACTTGGCCGGCTCCCAGTACTGCACCTGCGAGTCCCACAGGCCGGTACCGACGAACAGTGCCGGGTAGGCCTGCCGCGTGACGTTGTCATACGGCGAGTAGCCGAGCATGTAGTCGTAGTACTCGCGCTGTTCGGGGTTGCCCCACTCGTCGTACTCGTTGGTGGTCAGCGGAATGCTGGGGTCGAGCATGGTGGTCACCACGTCGACGAACGGCACGTGCGCCTCCATCACCCGGTAGTCCTGCGGGGCCTGGTTGGCCACCGCCCCCATCAGCAGGCCGCCGGCACTGCCACCGCACGCGGCGACCCGGTCCTTGGCCGCATAGCCCAGGCGGACCAGCTCGCGGGTGACATCGATGAAGTCATTGAAGGTGTTCTGCTTCTTCAGCAGTTTGCCCTCCTCGTACCAGGCACGGCCCATTTCCTCGCCGCCGCGGATGTGCGCGATGGCGTACACCACGCCGCGGTCGAGCAGGCTCACCACGGTCTGGTTGAAGCCCGGGTCCATGGACATGCCATAGCTGCCGTAGGCGTACTGGTACAGCGCACCGGTACCGTCCTTGCGGAAGCCGTTGCGGTAAACCAGCGACACCGGCACCTTCACCCCGTCACGCGCGGTCACCCAGACCCGCTCGGTGGTGTATTTCGCCGGATCGTAGCCGATCACCGGCTGCTGCTTGAGCTGGCGGCGTTCGCCGGTGGCGGTGTTGAGTTCGTAGGTGGTGGTCGGGGTGGTCAGCGAGGTGTAGGCGTAACGCAGCCAGGGGGTGTCGGGCTCCGGGTTGGCGGCCAGGCCCATCGAGTAGGCCGGTTCGTCGGCCTTGACGTAATCCTGGCGGCCGTCGGCGAACAGCAGGCGGACCCGCTCCAGGCCATTGGAGCGCTCGGCGATCGCGCTGAACCCATCGAACAGTTCGAAGCCTTCGATCAGCACCGCATCGTCATGGGCGACCCAGTCTTTCCACTGGCTGCGCGCCGTGGCGTCGCTGGGCGCGGTGACGATCTTGAAATTCTTCGCGCCGGCATCGTTGGTGCGGATCACCCAGCGACCAGCGAAATGGTCGGCGTCGTATTCCACATCGCGCGTACGCGCCGCCAGCACCGTGAACTGCTGCGGGTCGGCGGCCGGTGCGTAACGGACTTCGGAACTGACCGTGCTGTGCAGTTCGATGGTCAGGTAGCGGTCGTCGCGGGTGCGCCCCACGCCCATGTAGAAGCTGTCGTCCTCTTCCTCATACACCAGCACGTCGCTGCTGACCGGGGTGCCCAGCACATGCTTTTTCACGCGCACGGTGAGCAGGGTTTCCGGATCGTTCTCGACGTAGAACAACGTGCGGTTGTCGTCGGCCCAGACCACGTTGGGCGAGACGTTCTCGATACGGTCGGGCAGCACCTCGCCGGTGCGCAGGTCCTTGAAGCGGATCACGTACTGGCGGCGGCCCACGTCATCTTCAGCCCAGGCCAGCAGGTGGTTGTCCTGGCTGACGTCGGCGTCGCCCACGTTGAAGTAGCCCTTCCCGGCGGCCATCTGGTTGACGTCGAGCAGGATCTCTTCCGGTGCTTCCATGCTGCTCTTGCGGCGGGCCTGGATCGGATAGTCCTTGCCGGTTTCGAAGCGGGTGTAATACCAGTAGCCGCGCTCGCGCGCCGGCACGCTGGCATCGTCCTGCTTGATCCGCCCCACGATCTCCTTGTACAGGGTGTCCTGCAGCGGCTTGAGCGGGGCCATCACCTGATCGGTATAGGCATTCTCGGCATTCAGGTAGGCCAGCATGGCCTTGTCTTCACGTTTGTCGTCGCGCAGCCAGTAATAGTCGTCGTTACGGGTCGCGCCAAAGGGCGCGGTGACCGCATGCGGGTGCTTCGTGGCGTCAGGTGGGGTCAGCGCGGGGGCGGCATGCACGGAAGCGGTCATCAGGCTGGCAACCAGAAAAGGAAAAGTGGACTTCACGAGATAAGGCTCCCTGCCGGCGAATGCAATGGTGTGCGCGCAGTCTGGCGGGGGAACCGGGCCGCCGGCAAGCGCAGCAATGCTCGCCTATCATGGCGCCCATGAGTACCCGCATCCCCACGGCCGGTTACAGCCGCCGCAGCCAGGAAATCGCCCCCTTCCACGTGATGTCCCTGCTGGCCCGCGCGCAGGCGCTGGAGCAGGAAGGCCACGATGTGATCCACCTGGAGATCGGCGAGCCCGACTTCACCACCGCCGAGCCGATCGTACGCGCCGGCCAGGCAGCACTGGCCGCCGGCCACACCCGCTACACCGCCGCGCGCGGTCTGCCGGCGTTGCGTGCAGCCATCGCCCGGTTCTACGGCACGCGCTACAACGTGGACCTGGACCCGGAACGGGTGCTGGTCACCCCCGGCGGTTCCGGGGCACTGCTGCTGGCCAGCAGCCTGCTGGTCGACCCGGGCAGGCACTGGCTGCTGGCCGATCCGGGCTATCCCTGCAACCGGCATTTCCTGCGGTTGGTCGAAGGCGCGGCGCAGCTGGTCCCGGTGGGCCCGGAGAGTGCCTACCAGTTGACCCCTTCGCTGGTGGCATCGCACTGGAACGCGGAGAGCGTGGGCGCACTGGTCGCCTCGCCGGCCAACCCCACCGGCACCGTGTTGTCGGCCGACGCGCTGGCCGCGCTGTCCCAGGCGCTGAAGGCGCGCGGTGGCCACCTGGTGGTGGACGAGATCTATCACGGCCTGACCTACGGCATGGACGCGGCCAGCGTGCTGCAGGTCGACGACGACGCCTTCGTGCTCAACAGCTTCTCCAAGTACTACGGCATGACCGGCTGGCGGCTGGGCTGGCTGGTGGCGCCGCCGCGCGCCGTGCCGGAGCTGGAGAAGCTGGCGCAGAACCTGTACATCAGTGCTTCCAGCATCGCCCAGCACGCTGCGCTGGCATGCTTCGCGCCGGAGAGCATGGCGATCTTCGAGCAGCGCCGCCACCAGTTTCAGGCGCGGCGGGATTACCTGCTGCCGGCGTTGCGCGGGTTGGGCTTCCGGATCGAGGTGGAGCCGGAGGGCGCGTTCTACCTGTACTGCGACGTGAGCGATTTCACCGACAACGCGCAGGCGTTCTGCGCGCACTTCCTGGAAACCGAGCACGTGGCGTTCACTCCAGGCCTGGACTTCGGCCACCACCGCGCCAACCAGCATGTGCGCCTGGCGTACACGCAGGAGATCCCGCGCCTGGAAGAGGCGGTGGCAAGAATTGCAAGAGGCCTGGCAACGTTGCGGTAGTGCCGGCCGCTGGCCGGCTCCTGGCGTGGCCGGCTCCTGGCATGGCCGGCAGCACGGGGAGCCGGCCAGCGGCCGGCACTACATGCAATGCGCAAAAAAACGCCGCGCATTGCTGCGCGGCGTTCAAAAAGGGTGGAGCCAACCAGACGCTCCACCACCCGGAGCAGAAGCCCGCCCGCGTCGCGGCGGGCAGGCATCGACGGTAGCGCCGGCGCGTGGCCGGCAACCGGTTATTTCAACCGTTCCCAGAGGAACGCATAGGCCAGTGCGGACATGTGGGCCGCCTGCGCATTGTTCGCCGCGCCGCCGTGCCCGCCCTCGATGTTCTCGTAGTAGGTCACGTCCTTGCCGGCCTCGATCATCTTGGCCGCCATCTTGCGCGCATGGCCCGGGTGGACGCGGTCGTCGCGGGTGGAGGTGGTGAACAGCACCGGCGGATAGGTCTTCTTCGGGTCGAACAGGTGGTACGGCGAGAAGGTCTGAATGTACGCCCAGTCGGCCGTGTCGGGGTTGCCGTATTCGGCCATCCACGAAGCGCCGGCCAGCAGGTGGCTGTACCGCTTCATGTCCAGCAGCGGCACCTGCACCACCACCGCCCCGAACAGTTCCGGGTACTGGGTGAGCATGTTGCCGGTGAGCAGGCCACCGTTGCTGCCGCCCTGCACGCCCAGATGCCGGGGCGAGGTGATCTTGCGGCTGACCAGGTCACGTGCCACCGCCGCCATGTCTTCATAGGCCTTGTGGCGGTTCTGCTTCAGCGCCGCCTGATGCCAGCGCGGGCCGTATTCGCCACCGCCACGGATGTTGGCCACCACGTACACACCGCCCTTCTCCAGCCAGGCGCGGCCCATACCACCGGAGTACGACGGGGTGAGCGAGATCTCGAAGCCGCCGTAGCCGTACAACAGGGTGGGATTGGACCCATCCCGCTTCATGTCCTTGGCGTGCACCACGAAGTACGGCACGCGGGTGCCGTCCTTGCTGGTGGCGAAATGCTGCTCGATCACCTTGCCGTCGGCATCGAAGAACGCGGGCATGGTCTTGAGCACTTCCGGCTGCTTGCCGATCTCGGCCAGGGCCAGCGTGGTCGGGGTCAGGTAGTCGGTGACCGTCATCCAGACCGCATCGCTTTCATCGGCATCCACTGCGCCCACGGCCACGGTGCCGAATGACGGCGCGCCGGTGAAGTCGCTCTTCTCCCAGCCGCTGGCGGTCGGGGTCAGCACCTGCAGGCGGCTCTTCACGTCGTCCAGCACGTTGAGCACCAGGTGGTTCTTCGTCCAGGTCGACCCGGCCAGCGAGGTGGTCGCGGTGGGCGCGAACAGCACCTGGAAATCGCGCTTGCCGGCGATGAAGTCGTCCAGGCGGGTCACCAGCAGCGAGCCGGCGGTGTAGGTCTTGCCCCCAACCGTCCACGGCTCGCGCAGTTCCAGGGTCAGCCACTGCCTGCGCAGACCCTTTTCTGCCGAATTGGGCGCGTCGATCCTGGTCAGCGTGCCATCGTCGGCGCGCAGATACAGCTCGTTGTTGTAGAAGGCGAGCGTGCGGCTGACCAGGTTGCGCTCGAAGCCGGGGGTGTCATCGTGCATCGCCGCGATGTACATGTCATCGGGCTTGCCTTCGTAGATCACGCTGGCCGCGCTCAGCGGCGTGCCGCGCTTCCACAGCTTGGCCACGCGCGGGTAGCCCGAGGTGGTCATGCTGTCCTTGCCGAAATCGGTGTAGACGAACACGTTGTCGCGGTCGATCCAGCCCAGCCCGCCCTTCGACTCCGGACGGAAGAAGCCATCCTTGATCCAGGTCTTGTTGGCCAGATCGAATTCGCGGGTGACATCGGCATCGGCGCCGCCGCGCGACAGCGCGATCAGGCAGCGGCTGTAGTCCGGACGCAGGCACTCGGCACCATGCCAGACCCAGTTCTCGCCTTCGGCCTTGTTGAGGGCGTCCAGGTCGAGCACGGTCTCCCAGGTCGGCGTCGGCTTGCGGTACTCGTCCAGCGTGGTGCGCCGCCACAGGCCGCGCTCGTGCTGCTTGTCCTTCCAGAAGTTGTAGTAGTAGTCGCCGATCTTCTGCACGCCCGGGATCTTGGCGTCCGAATCGAGCACCTCGCGGATGCTGGCCTCCATCTGCTTGAACGCCGGGGTCTGGGCCAGGCGGCCCTCGGACGTGGCGTTCTGCTGCTTCACCCAGTCCAGGGCCTTGTCGCCGGTGACATCTTCAAGCCAGGCGTACGGGTCGGCGGGGGTCTCAGCGGCCATGGCGGCTCCGGCCATGCCAGCGGAGAACAGGCCTGCCATCAGGCAGGCAGAAGCGAGTCGGGACATTGCGGCTCCAGGCGGTCATATCCCCCGGACGCTATCACACGGCCTGCCCTGCCCCACCGTGTCGAAGGTCAGGCCGGCTCCTTCGCGGTTGCAGGCGAGCGCGGCGCCGCGCCTGCGGGCCACGCCGCCGTTGCGCCGGTCGGCGCAGCAGGGCGGCCGGCAGCCGGAACCGGTACAGCGCCCACCACGCCAGGCAGGGCATGGCCACCAGCCACATGGGCAGCCAGCCCAGCCATTCGCTGGAGCCACGGGCGGCCGGCCACACCAGCACTACGGCAAGGCCGGCCAGTGCGACCTGGCGGACCCCGCGCAGTACGCGCGGATCCGGCGCGTCCAGGGTGCGGGAGGGGGACGAAGGGGCAGTGGAACGGCGCGAAGACGACAGGGGCATGACAGGCTCCATGCGAAGGTGATGCGTCACCTTGCCGTGTGGCCATCTCATGGGCTGCGACCTTCGCATTGCCGCCATTGACGTTCTTGGCCGTCCCACCCACCATGCCCGGAGCACGCCACGCATCCCGGGCGCCCGGTACCACCATGGAGCTTTCCGCCGCATGTCCCTGAACCGCCCGCTTCGCGCTGTCCTGCTGCTGTCGACGCTGACGTTGTTGTCCGCCTGCGCCTTCGGCGGGGCCAAGTCCGACCCTGCACCGGCGGTGGAGGCAGGGACCAGCGCAGGCGCGCCGATCGATCTGCAGCGCTTCATGGGGACCTGGTACGTGATCGGCCGCGTGCCGAATCCGGTCGAACGCGGCCATGTGGCCAGCGTCAACGAGTACACCCTGCGTGGCGACCAGAAGGTGTCCATCACCTATCGCTTCCGCGATGGCTTCTCCGAGCCGCAGCAGGCGCTGACCGTGCGTGCCTCGGTGGACGAAAAGAGCGGCAACCACAACTGGCGCACGTGGTTCTACAAGGTCGTGCCGACCCACACCCGCGTACTTGAAGTGGCACCGGACTATTCGTGGGCGATGCTGGGCTACCCGGGCCGGGAAATGGCCTGGATCTTCGCGCGCAAGCCGGACATGGACAAGGACCTGTACAAGGAACTGGCCACCCGCCTGCGCGACGACTACGGCGTCAACACCGACAAGCTCAAGCGCGTGCCGCAGCACCCCGAGCAGGTCGACCGCCTGGGCTACGAAGTTCCCAACGTTCGCTGATCAGGCCGCCTGGCGCGGCAGCACACGGCGTTCAATGTCGTGCCAGGTGGGCAGGGTCTTGAGGTCGTACTCGGCCTGAAGCGCCAGCCATGAGGCCGGATCGCCGCCGAAATGCCGCGCCAGACGCGCGGCGGTATCTGCGGTAACCCCACGGGTCTCATGCACGATGGCGTGCAGACGGGTTGCCGGCACATCCAGCGCCCGGGCAAGTGCATTGATGCTCAGCTCCAGGGGCACCAGGAATTCCTCGCGAAGGATCTCGCCCGGATGAATGGCCCTGAGTTTGTTGATCGGTCGGCTCATGGTGGGCATCCTCAGTGGTAATCAACGATCTCGACGTGGCAGGGACCGGCATCTGTCCAGACGAAACACACCCGCCATTGCGCATTGATCCGGACACTGCACTGCCCGCGTCGATCACCGCCCAGTGCTTCCAGGCGGTTGCCGGGTGGACTGCGCAGGAACTGAAGCGTCTGCGCCGCGTCCAGCATCTGGAGTTTGCGTTCGGCAACGGCCTGGATGCCGCGGAACTGCCGGGGGCACCGGCCTTCGAACAGGGCGCGCGTCTGGCGGCAGCGGAAGGACTGGATCATTCCGTGAAGCGTATTACGCCTGACGGAATATAGCACAAACGTGCGTCACGCAAAACGCACGGGATTGGCGCTCAAATCAATGGATTGCTCGGGTTCGATCAAACCTGTCCATGGGCATCGGGCGCGCCCTGGCGGCGCACCTTACTTGCGCGAGTACCGCGCCACCAGCCAGTCGCCGAGCATCTGCAGCAGCTGTACCAGCACCAGCAGCAGCACCACGGTGACCAGTGCCACGTCGGTGTGCGAACGCTGGTAGCCGTCGCGGAAGGCCAGGTCGCCCAGACCGCCCGACCCGATCGCACCGCCCATCGCGGTGAAACCGATCAGCGCGATCACGGTCACGGTGGCGCCGGCAATCAGGCCCGGGCGGGCTTCCGGCAGCAGCACACGGCTGACCAGCTGCCACGTGGTGGCGCCCATCGCCTGGCTGGCTTCGATCACACCACGGTCCACTTCACGCAGCGCGGTTTCCACCAGGCGCGCGTAGAACGGCGCCGCACCGATCACCAGCGGCACGATCGCGCCGCGCACGCCCAGCGAGGTGCCCATCATCCACAGCGTGATCGGAATCAGCACGATCATCAGGATGATGAAGGGCACCGAGCGCAGCAGGTTCACCAGCAGCGCCAGGCCGCCGTACACCACCGGCTTGCGGTGCAGCTGCGGCGAGCCGGTGAGGAACAGCAGCACGCCCAGCGGCAGCCCGATGAGCAGGGTCAACGGCAGTGAGCCGGCGAGCATCAGCAGGGTGTCGACCGTGGCCTGGCCGATGTCGGCCCACTTGGCGGCGTCGAGATGGCGGAAGAACCCGCCGGCAGTGGCCAGGATCATCGACGCAGCTCCTCCAGGTGAACGCCGGCCGCGACGAAACCGGCCTGCGCGGCCTGCACGTCGCCGCCGACCAGCGATACGGTCAGCTGGCCGTACGGGGTGTCCTTGATCCGGTCGATGCGGCCGGACAGGATGTTGTAGTCCACACCGGTTTCGCGCGCGATACGGCCCAGCACCGGCTCATAGGTGTCAGTGCCCAGGAACGTCAGCCGCACGATGCGCCCGGCCACGGCCTCGAAGTCCTTGTGCAGCGCGCCTTCGTCGACCTGTTCGGACTCGTTGACGAAGCGTCGCGTGGTGGGGTGCTGCGGATGCAGGAACACCTCGGTGACCGGACCGGTTTCCACCAGATGCCCGGCATCCAATACGGCCACGCGGTCGCACACGCGGCGGATCACGTCCATCTCATGGGTGATCAGCACGATGGTCAGGCCCAGTTCGCGGTTGATCCGCCCGAGCAGCGCCAGCACCGAGGCCGTGGTCTGCGGGTCCAGCGCGCTGGTGGCTTCGTCGCACAGCAGGATCTGCGGGCGGGTGGCCAGCGCGCGGGCGATGCCTACGCGCTGCTTCTGGCCGCCTGAGAGCTGCGCCGGGTACTTGCTGGCGTGCGCTTCCAGGCCCACGGTGTGCAGCAGCTCGCTCACCCGCGCGTCGATCTCGGCACGCGGGGTGCCGGCCAGTTCCAGCGGGAAAGCGACATTGGCCGCCACCGTGCGCGAGGACAACAGGTTGAAGTGCTGGAAGATCATGCCGATGCGCCGGCGCAGCGCGCGCAGCCCGTCGCGGTCCAGCGCGGTGACGTCCTCGCCGTTGATCAGCAGGCGCCCGCCGCTCGGTTCTTCGAGCCGGTTGATCAACCGGATCAGGGTCGACTTGCCCGCCCCGGAATGGCCGATGATGCCGAACACCTCGCCGGCCTCGATGGTGAGGTCCAGCGGCTGCAGCGCGGCGATTGCGCGGCCGCCGACGGCATAGGATTTGTGCAGGCGCTGGAACTCGATCACTTCGCGGTCAACCGGGGCATCGACGGGAGGGGGCGTGCAGCCTACCAGCGCGGGACGGCCCTGGCCCGCGCGGCAGCAGCGAATCATATTCCGTTTGCTTATAAGGCGATGTCATCGCCCGCTGGACGGCGCTCAGGGGTGGTCCAGCGGCTGCGGTGCGGTCACCTTGCGCACCCGCTCGCGGTGCAGCAGGTACAGGCCCGAGGCCACGATGATGCCGGCCCCCAGCCAGGTCACCTGGTCGGGCAAGGCCCCCCAGAACAGCAGGTCCCAGCCGATCACCCAGACCAGCCCGGTGTATTCCAGCGGGGCGATCAGCGAGGCCTCGCCCAGCTGGAATGCGCGGGTAAGGGCCACCTGCCCCGCTGCCCCGGCCAGGCCCATCCCGGCGATCAGGCCGACGTGGCCCCATTGCAGCGGCTGCCAGTCCGGAATGGCGAGCAGGCCGGCGCCCAGCGCCAGGATCACCAGGAACCAGACCACCATGGACTGGGGCGTATCGGTGCGCGTCAGCATGCTCACGGTGATGGCGGCCACCGCATAGGCGGTGGCCGCCAGCAGCACCATCAACCCCGGTATGGAAATGAACCCGCCCACCCCGGGACGCAGCACCACCAGCACACCCACCAGGCCGATGCCGATGGCGATCCAGCGACGCGGCCCCACGTGCTCACCCAGCAGCGGTACCGACAGCGCGGCGATCAGCAGCGGGGCCACGAAGTAGATGGTGTACGCCGTGGACAGCGGCAGGCTGCGCAGCGCGAACACGAAGCAGCCGATCATGGCCATGCCCAACAGGCCCCGCAGCAGGTGCAGGCCCCAGCGCACCGGCCTGAGCGAGCGCGGACCGGCGGTGGCCAGTACCCAGACCAGCACGAACGGCAGCGAGGCCGCGCCGCGTAGGAAGGTCACCTGCAGGGTCGGGTAGCTGGCCGACAGCTGCTTCATGCCCGCATCCATCAGCGAGAAGCAGGCCACCGCCAGGAGCATCCAGGCGACGGCGCGGGTGGGGGAACGCTCGGTAGTCATGGCCCATTATCACCGCCCCTGCCGGGACCTGCATCCGCGGTTGGTTAGAATGGGGCCTTCACCTGCAGGAGTTGCCCCATGCCTTCCTTTGACGTCGTTTCCGAAGTCGACATCCACGAACTGACCAATGCGGTCGACCAGGCCAACCGGGAGCTGTCCACCCGCTTCGATTTCAAGGGCGTGGATGCGAAGTTCGTGCTCGAAGAAAGCGTGATCAAGCAATCAGCCCCCAGCGATTTCCAGCTGCAGCAGATGACCGACATCCTGCGCCAGCGCCTGACCGCGCGGAAGATCGATGCGGGCTGCCTGGAGTTCGGCGAGGTCCTGACCAACCTGGGCGGCGCACGCCAGGACATCACGGTGAAGCAGGGCATCGAACAGAAGATCGCCAAGAAGATCGCCGCCAAGCTCAAGGAAGCCAAGCTCAAGGTGGAAAGCCAGATCAACGGCGACAAGCTGCGCGTCACCGGCAAGAAGCGCGACGACCTGCAGGACGCCATTGCCCTGCTGAAGAAGGAAAACTTCGAGATTCCCCTGCAGTTCGACAACTTCCGCGATTGAAGGGCCGACGCCCCCGCCATGAATGACATGCCCTTTCCTGCCGACACCGCTGCGGACGGCGCCGATCCGATCGCTGAAACCCGCCTCTGGCTGGAGCAGATTGTCATCGGGCTGAACCTGTGCCCGTTCGCCAAGGCGGTGTACGTCAAGGACCAGGTCCGTTTCGTGCTCAGCGACGCCACCACGCCCGAGGCGCTGGTGGAAGAACTGGCCGAGGAACTGGTGCTGCTGCGCGATACGCCGGCCGAGCAGATCGACACCACGCTGATCGTGCACCCGGACGTTCTGACCGATTTCCTGGACTACAACGATTTCCTGGACAACGCCGACGCCGCGATCGAGGCGCTGGACCTGCAGGGCATCCTGCAGGTGGCCAGCTTCCACCCGCAGTACCAGTTCGCCGGGGTGGCGCCGGACGATGTGAGCAACTACACCAACCGGGCGCCCTACCCCACCCTGCACCTGCTGCGCGAGGACAGCGTGGAGCGCGCCGTGGCCGCGTTCCCGGACCCGGACGTGATCGTGGAGCGCAACATCGCCACGCTGGACAGGCTGGGCATCGAAGGCTGGACCCGCCTGCTCGGCCGCAAGGACACGCCGCCATGCCACTGACACCGGCCATCAGCGACTGGCCGGCGCAACCGCTGCGCGACCGCGTGGTGATCGTCACCGGCGGCGCGCAGGGCGTGGGCCGGGGCATCGCGCAGGCGGTGCTGGGCGCCGGTGGCAGCGTCATGATCGCCGACCTGGATGCCGACGCCGGGCGCGCCTGCCTGAAGGAATGGGCGCTGCCCGAACGCGCGGCCTTCCAGCGTGCGGACGTGGCCAGCGAGCGCAGCGTGCAGGCGCTGGTCAAGGCGACCCTGAAGCGCTTTGGCCGCATCGACGGGCTGGTCAACAACGCCGGCATCGCCAGCGCACATGGCACACCACTGGCAGAGATGTCGCTGGCCGAATGGCAACGGCGATTGTCCAGCCTGCACGGCGCGTTTCTGTGCAGCAAGCATGCGCTGCCTGCCCTGCGCGCGCAGGCGGCCGACAAACGCGGTGGAACGATCATCAACATCGCCTCGACCCGCGCATGGCAGTCCGAAGCGGACAGCGAGGCCTATGCCGCCGCCAAGGGCGGGCTGGTCGCCTTCACCCACGCACTGGCGATCAGCAGCGGCCCGCAGGTGCGGGTGAACAGCATCAGCCCCGGCTGGATCACTACCGACGCGTGGCAGGCCCCTGCGCGGCGGCGCACGCCGAAACTGTCGCGGCGCGACCACGCCCAGCACGCGGTGGGACGGGTCGGCCAGCCGGAGGATATCGGCGCGCTGGCGGTGTTCCTGCTGTCGGACCTGTCCGGCTTCATCACCGGGCAGGACCATATCGTCGATGGCGGCATGAGCCGCACGATGATCTACGCCGAATGATTCACCGCCGTGCCGACCAACGGTCGGCACCTACCCGGATCAATGGTACGTGCGTACAAACTTCGGCACCTACCCGGATCAATGGTACGTGCGCACCAACGCTCGGCACCCACCTCGAATCACCGGTAGGTACCGACCGTTGGTCGGTACCCATCGCATCAACCGGCCATGCCGTTGTGGCGCAGCAGCGCGTCCACGCTCGGCGCCCGCCCGCGGAATGCGGCGAAATTTTCCGCAGCACTGCGGCTGCCGCCCCGCGACAACACTTCGTCGAGGAATCGCCGGCCGGTCTCCGCCACCCGCTCCGGTGCCTCCTCGAACGCCGCGTACGCATCCGCGCTGAGCACCTCGGCCCACTTGTAGCTGTAATAGCCCGCCGCATAGCCGCCGGCGAAGATATGGCTGAACTGGTGCGGGAAGCGGTTCCATTCCGGCGGCCGGTTGACGGCCACCTCATCGCGCACGCGCTCCAGCAGCTGCAGCACGCTGTCCTGTGCAGGATCGAAATCGCTGTGCAGCTGCATGTCGAACAACGCGAACTCCAGCTGGCGCACGGTGAACATGCCACTCTGGAAGTTGCGTGCGGCCAGCATGCGGTCGAACAGCGCGCGCGGCAGCGGTTCACCGCTGTCCACATGCGCGGTCATCTGCTGCACACGCTCCCATTCCCAGCAGAAGTTCTCCATGAACTGGCTGGGCAGCTCCACCGCGTCCCATTCCACGCCGTTGATGCCGGCCACACCCAGCTCGCCGATGCGGGTGAGCAGCTGGTGCAGCCCATGCCCCATTTCATGGAACAGGGTGGTCACGTCGTTGTGGCTGAAGGTCGACGCCTTGCCGTCGGCGCCCTTGCCGAAGTTGCAGACCAGGTACACCAGGGGTGTCTGCACGCCCTGCGCGGTGTCGCGGCGGTTGCGGCAGTCGTCCATCCAGGCGCCGCCACGCTTGCCTTCGCGCGCGTACAGGTCGAGGTAGAACTGGCCGACCAACGCACCGTGCGCATCGACCAGGCGGAAGAAGCGCACGTCCGGGTGCCACACCGGCGCCTGGTCAGGCTGCACCTGCAGGCCGTAAAGACGGTGGATCACGCTGAACAAGCCATCAAGTACCTTGGGCTCGGTGAAGTACTGCTTCACGTCCTGCTCGGAGTAGCTGTAGCGCGCCTGTTTGAGCTTTTCCGAGGCGAAGGCCAGGTCCCAGGCCTCCAGCGTGTCCAGACCGAGCTCGTCGCGGGCGAAGGTTTCCAGTTCGGCGCGGTCGCGCTGTGCATACGGCTTGGCGCGCGCGGCCAGATCGCGCAGGAAGCCGAGCACCTGCGGCGCGTCCTCGGCCATCTTGGTGGCAATGGAATACTCGGCGTAGCTGGAAAAGCCCAGCAGCGCCGCCAGCTCGGCGCGCAGCGACAGCACCCGATCGATATGCGCGCTGTTGTCCCACTTCGGGTCGCCGAACTCGGAGGCGCGCAACGCATTGGCGCGGTACAGCGTCTCGCGCAGCGGGCGGTGGTCGGCGTAGGTCTGCACCGGCAGGTAGCACGGCATCTGCAGGGTTAGCTTCCAGCCCGGCAGGTTGTCCTTCTCCGCAGCGGCGCGTGCGGCGGCCACCACATCGTCGGGCAGTCCGGCCAGTTCACTCCGGTTGTCCACATGCAGCGACCACGCATCGGTGGCATCGAGCACGTTCTGCGAGAACGTCGCCGACAGCGCCGACAGTTCTTCTCGGATGGCGCTGTAGCGGGCCTTGCCGGCATCGTCCAGCTCGGCGCCGCCCAGGCGGAAATCGCGCAGCGCGTTGTCCAGCACCTTGCGCCGGGCCGGCTCGTAGTGCGCCGCTTCCGGGGCTGCGGCCAGCGTGCGGTACTGCTCGAACAACGCCAGATTCTGGCCGAGCGCGCTGCCGAAGCGGGTTACCTTGGGCAGGTTGCTGTTGTAGGCCTCGCGCAGCGCCGGCGTGTTGACCACCGCCTGCAGGTGACCGACCTGGCCCCACGCACGCCACAGGCGCTCGGTGGCATCGTCCAGCGGTTCAACGAACGTGGCCCAGGTCACCGGCTGCACGGTCTCTGCCACCTTCACCGCTGCTTCGGCGTCGGCCAGCAGGGTATCGATGGCCGGGCCGACGTGCTCGGGCAGGATCGCATCGAAACGGGGCAGGCCGGAAAAATCGAGCAGGGGGTTGGCGGGGGTCACAGGCATCTCCAGGCAACGGGGCCGCGTGCGCGGCATACCTGCACGATATGGCACCGCCGCCGGCAAGTCACAAGGCTCGCCCACCCGCCGGTTGAGAGGGGTTCACCCGCCGGCGAGGCTCAGTACAGCGCTTCCAGCGCCGCGCTGGGCAGCTCGGGCAGCCCCTGCCCGGCCACGGCCGCGGCGACCACCGCATCGGCCTGCGCCACGTCGATTCCCTGCCGCGCGTACCAGTCCGTGTTGTAGTAGCTGTGCGCGTAACGTTCGCCGCTGTCGCACAGGATGGTCACGATCGACCCGCTGCGCCCGGCCGCGCGCATGCGCTCGGCCGCATGCAGCACGCCGATGAAATTGGTCCCGGTGGAACCGCCGACGCGACGCCCCAGCTGCCGGCTGACATGCCGCATCGCGGCCAGGCTGAGCGCGTCGGGGACTTTCACCATGGCATCCACGCTGGTGGGAATGAAGCTCGATTCCACGCGCGGCCGGCCGATGCCTTCCACCCGCGAGCCGCCGCTGCAGGTCAGCTCGCGCCACGCGTCACCGGCCAGGGCAGCCCGGTAGCCATCGAAGAACACCGACACTTCCGGGTCCGCGCACAGTATGCGGGTGTCGTGCCGGCGGTAGCTCACGTAGCGGCCCAGGGTGGCCGCGGTACCGCCGGTACCGGGACTGCACACGATCCATTCCGGTACCGGGTGCGGCTCTTCGGCCATCTGCTTGAAGATGGATTCGGCGATGTTGTTGTTGGCACGCCAGTCGGTGGCGCGCTCGGCATAGGTGAACTGGTCCATGAAGTGGCCGCCGGTTTCGCGGGCCAGCTTTTCCGAGTCGCAGTTCAGGTCGCAGGCGCGTTCGACCAGATGGCAGCGACCGCCATGGAACTCGATCGCGGCGATCTTTTCCGGCGAGGTGGTCGCCGGCATCACCGCAATGAACGGCAGGCCAAGCAGCCGTGCGAAGTACGCCTCGGACACCGCCGTGGACCCGCTGGAGGCCTCGATCACCGGGCGGCCCTCGCGCAACCAGCCGTTGGCCAGCGCGTAGAGGAACAGCGATCGCGCCAGACGGTGCTTCAGGCTGCCGGTGGGATGACTGGATTCATCCTTGAAGTACAGCTCGATGCCCGGGTGCCCCGGCAGGTCCATCGGGATCAGGTGGGTGTCGGCCGAGCGGTTGAAATCGGCTTCGATCTTGCGGATGGCGGCGGCCACCCATTCACGCTGCGACATGTCAACGACGGGCCAGGAAGATGCAGCATTCTACGTTGCCTTGCCGCCACACCGCTAAAATGAACGGCCAGCCGCGTTGCGCGGCCCTTCACAGGATCCCCCATGAGCCTTGCGTCCCTGCAGTCCCAGCCCGGCGTGGCCGCCCAGCCGCCAGCCGAAACCACCGGCTTCGTTTTCAACCACACCATGCTGCGGGTGAAGGACGCCGCCGCCTCGCTGGATTTCTACACGCGCGTGCTCGGCTTCCGCCTGCTCGACCAGCGCGACTTCCCCGAGGCCCGGTTCAGCCTGTACTTCCTCGCCCTGCTGCCGGCTGGCACGCAGGTTCCGGAGGGCGACGACGCCCGCCGGGTGTGGATGGCCGGCCTGCCCGGCGTGCTGGAGCTGACCCACAACCACGGCACCGAAACCCAGCAGGGCGCGGTGTATCACGATGGCAACAGCGACCCGCGCGGCTTCGGCCACATCTGCGTGTCGGTGCCGGACATCCAGGCCGCCTGCAAGCGCTTTGACGACCTGCAGGTGCCCTACCAGAAGCGCCTGGAAGAAGGCCGCATGAAGCACCTGGCCTTCATCAAGGATCCGGACGGCTACTGGGTGGAGATCATCTCCAACACGCCGATCGCCTGACCGGCGCCCGGCTTCAACAATGTGCACGCCACGCCAAGGCGGGCGTGCATGGGCGGTGGTATATCTGCGTTCCTTCCCACTGGAGGATGTCGCATGGAAACCATGGAGCTGCACCGCGGCCGCCTGATCGACCACCTGCAACTGATCGTGCGCGACCTGCCCGCCAGCCGCCGCTTCTACCAGGCGGTGTTCGACACCATCGGCATCCCGATCGCCGGCGAAGGCGACGACTACTTCTGGGCCGATGAGCTGTTCGTTTCCACCGCCGACAGCGACGCCGCCGCCGGTGAGCTGACCGGCCGCCACCACCTGGCATTCCAGGCCCGCGACCGCGCCACCGTCGATGCGTTCCACAAGGCCGCCCTGGCCGCAGGCGGCAAGGACAACGGCGCGCCCGGCGAACGCCCCTACCACCCGGGCTATTACGCCGCCTTCGCCCTCGATCCCGACGGCAACAACATCGAAGTCGTCTTCCACGGCCCCGCCAGCTACAGCGCCGATTCGGTGAAGGTCAGTTTCTCCCCACCCTGAACCCTTCAGGCACGGCCCGCCCCAATCTCACAGCGTGAGATTGGCCCGCCCTACCGTGCCTGCATGGAAACCATCCGCAAGCTGGCGATCCTCGCCGATGCCGCCAAGTACGACGCCTCCTGCGCCTCCAGCGGCGCGGCCAAGCGCGATTCGCGTGCCTCCGGCGGCATCGGCAGCACCGGGGGTGCGGGCATCTGCCACAGCTACACCCCGGACGGGCGCTGCGTGTCGCTGCTGAAGATACTGCTGACCAATTTCTGCATCTATGACTGCGCGTACTGCGTGAACCGGGTGTCGAGCAACGTGCCGCGCGCGCGCTTCAGCGTGGCCGAAGTGGTCGCGCTGACCATGGATTTCTACAAGCGCAACTACATCGAAGGCCTGTTCCTTTCCAGCGGCATCATCCGCAATGCGGACTACACCATGGAGCAGATGGTGGAGGTGGCGCGCCAGCTGCGCGAGGAGCACCGCTTCGGCGGCTATATCCACCTCAAGACCATTCCCGAGGCCTCGCCCGAGCTGCTGGCCGCCGCAGGTCGCTACGCCGACCGCCTGTCGATCAACGTCGAGTTGCCGACCGAGGAGGGCCTGGCCAGCTTCGCGCCGGAGAAGTCGCTGCCGTCGATCCGCAGTGCCATGGGCGAACTGCGCTGGCGGATCGAGGAGGCCAAGGAAGCCAAGGCGGCCAGTATGTCCGCGCCCACCACGCTGGCGGCGCCCGCACCGGCTTCGCCCACCAGGCGCGCCGGAAGGGCGCGCGCGCCACGTTTCGCACCTGCCGGGCAAAGCACCCAGATGATCGTGGGCGCCGACGGCGCCAGCGACAACCAGATCCTCGGCGCGGCCGACACCCTGTACGGCAACTACCGCATGCGCCGGGTGTACTACTCCGCCTTCAGCCCGATTCCCGATGCCAGCCGCCTGCTGCCGGTGCAGGCACCGCCGCTGGCGCGCGAACACCGCCTGTACCAGGCCGACTGGCTGCTGCGCTTCTACGGCTATGGCGTGGATGAAATCACCGACACCACCCGCAACGGGATGCTCGACCTGGACATCGACCCCAAGCTGGCCTGGGCCATCCGGCACCCCGAACGCTTCCCCGTCGATCTCAACGTGGCCTCGAAGGAAATGCTGCTGCGCGTGCCGGGGCTGGGCGTGCGCAACGTCAAACGCGTGCTGATGGCGCGCCGCCATGGCCGGCTGCGGGTGGCCGACGTGGCCCGGCTACGCGCGCCGATGACCAAGCTGCTGCCCTTCGTGCAGCTGGCCGACCATCATCCGCGCCGCGCATTGGACGATCCCACCGCCCTGCGCGCGCGACTGGCGCCGCCACCGCGCCAGGCCTCGCTGTTTCCCGACGCCGCCGCATGAGCCGGTGGAGTGTGCGGCCCGACCCCTCGTGGTCGGTCCAGTCCTGGCGCGAGTCCGCGCGGCTGGCGTTGCAGCACCGCATTGCGCCGGAACAGCTGGACTGGGTGCAGCACGGCGAAGCGTCGCTGTTGGACGCACCGGCACTGGCCACCCGCTCCGCGCCCACCGTTGAAGCCCCCGCCATTGCCGTGCCGAAGGCGTTCCTCGAGCTGGCTGCCACCTGCCTGTGCCACCGCGACCCGCAGCGCCACGCGCTGCTGTACCGCATGCTGTGGCGGATCACCCACGGCGAGCGCGGCCTGCTGACCAATCCGGCCGACCCGGACGTGCTGCGCGCGATGGCACTGGCCCAGGCGGTTCGCCGCGACAGCCACAAGATGAAGGCGTTCGTGCGCTTCCGCGAAGTTCTCGGCGAAGACAATGCCTTCATCGCCTGGTTCGAGCCGGACCACTTCATCGTCGACCGGGTGGCGCCGTTCTTTGCACGACGCTTTGCCGGCATGCGCTGGGCGATCCTGACGCCGTACCGAAGTGCGCGCTGGAATGGCCAGGTGCTCGAATCCGGGCCCGGCGGCAAACAGGCAGATGCCCCGGTGGACGATGCCCGCGAGGAACTGTGGCGCACCTACTACGCCAACATCTTCAATCCCGCCCGCCTCAACACGCGGATGATGCAGCAGGAAATGCCGGCCAGGTACTGGAAACACCTGCCCGAGGCGAGCCTGCTGCCGGCGCTGGTGCGTGACGCGGGCGACCGGGTGCAGGAAATGCACGACCGCCAGGCGCAGGCGCCGCAACGGCGCATTCCCGAGCACCACATCCCACTGCGAAGCCCCGCCACCGCCACCGGCGATTCCCTCGATGCGCTGCGCACGGCGGCCGCCGGCTGCCGCCAATGCCCGCTCTGGGAGCCTGCGACGCAGACCGTGTTCGGCGAAGGCCCGCACGATGCGCGGGTGATGCTGGTCGGCGAACAGCCGGGCGACAGCGAAGACCTGAGCGGCCACCCGTTCGTCGGCCCGGCCGGGCAGCTGCTGAACCGGGCACTGCAGGAACTGGGCATCGACCGCAGCACGCTGTACATGACCAACGCGGTAAAGCACTTCCGTTTCGAGCGGCGCGGCAAGAAGCGCATCCATTCAAAACCGCAGGTCACCCACATCAACGCATGCCGCCCGTGGTTGATGGCGGAGATCGAACAGGTGAGTCCGAAGGTGATTGTATGCCTGGGCGCCAGCGCCGCGCGGGCCGTGTTCGGCAGCGGCTTCAACCTGACGCGCGATCGTGGCCGTTCGCACACGCTGGAAGACGGAACGCGGGGCCTTGCGACGGTGCACCCGTCGTGGGTGTTGCGGCAGGAGCCGGCAAAGCGCGAAGAAGCCTACCTGCTCTTGCTGGAAGACCTGCGCCACCTGAACCGGTAGACCGGGGCTATGCCCCGCGTTGTTGCACCCGCGCAGCGGGGCAGAGCCCCGCTCTACGTCACGGTGTCAGTGGGCCGCCATGTAGATGTCCTGAAGCACTGCCTTTTCCAGCTCCAGTTCGCTGAGCAGGTTCTTGACGATGTCGCCCAGGCTGAGGATGCCGACCAGCTTGCCCGCTTCGGTCACCATCAGGTGGCGGTGGCGCGAGTAGGTCATCAGCGCCATGGCCTGCTTCAGCGTTGCGTCCGGCGCGATGCCTTCCAGGCCAGCCGACGGAAGCGTGGAGATCACGCGGCGCCCGGCCTGCGGGCCATCGTCGGCCACGCTGCGTACGACGTCTTTCTCGGAAATGATGCGGACCGGGACATCGTCCTTCATCACTACCAGGGCGGCGATCTTGTGCGCGCTCATCTTGTGCGCGGCTGCGCCGATGGTGTCTTCGATGTCGATGGTGACAACAGCGTCTTTCTTGGATTGCAGCACTTCGCGAACGTTCATTCTTGTTCCTGTTGCAGACTGACCAAAGCCACACGCCTTGCGTGGTGGGACCGATTGACGCAGCCAACGGCTGACACCCCGAGAATGGCATCCCGATTAGAACCGACGCTGAATGTCGCCGGCGTAACGGACTAAAGTTTTCCCGGCGCCAGAAACGGCAAAGGGCGACGCGCCCGGGCTTTCGATCTCGACCTTACAAATGGGACACGCGGGTGCTCGAACGTCCTCCAGCGGCAGCGGGACACAAGCCTTCGGGGCGGGCTGTCTTGAGCGCCGATGACGGCGCATGCGGGAGGTGAACGCCCGGGTCTCGCCGCGTTCACGGCGCTTCGCGCAGCCTCTCGATGCCAGCTGCAGTCGCAGCATTGAGATGGAGCGCACTACCCATGAATAGCCGTATCGATTACCCGGAGCGGGGCCCACTCGGACCCGACATCGCGGTCGTAACAGAAACATCCGTCATCGAACCCGCGCCGGAGAGCGCGGTGTCGTGGGGCGCGATCCTGGCCGGTGCCATCGCCGCCGCCGCGCTTTCGCTGGTGCTGGTCATCCTGGGTGTCGGCCTGGGGCTGTCGTCGGTGTCGCCCTGGTCCTTCGAAGGCGTCTCGAAGGAGACCTTCGGCTGGGGCAGCATTGTCTGGCTTACCTTCACTGCCCTGGCTGCCTCCGGTCTGGGTGGCTATCTTGCCGGCCGGCTGCGGACCAAGTGGACCCGCCTGCACGGCGATGAAACCTACTTCCGCGATACCGCCCACGGGTTCGTGTCGTGGGCAGTGGCCACGCTGCTGACGGCGGGCCTGCTGACCTCGGCCATTGGCGGCATCCTCGGCACCGGCGTCAAAGCCGTCGGCGCAACGGCCGCCGGCGCGGCCTCCACGGCCGGCGTTGCTGCAGCCGGCGCAGGCTCGGCGGCCATGGGCTCCGAAGACGGCGATCTAAACTACTGGGTGGATTCGTTCTTCCGCAGCAGCTCCACTCCGGCACCGGCGCCCACCGCTGCGCCGGTCGATCCCGCTGCCCCGGTGAATCCGTCGGCGATGGTGCCGGGCGTGGGTCCGGGCACCGCGCCGCCGCCGCGTGCGCTGCCGCCGCAGGGTCCGGGTCCGCGTCCGGGCCAGGCTCCGGGCGACCGACGCGAGGTGCGGGCTGAAATCAACCGCATCATCGTCACCAGCCTGCAGTCCGACGGCCTGAACCCGCAGGACAAGCAGTACCTGGCCCAGGTGGTAGCCCGCGAAACCGGCATGAGCCAGGCAGAAGCCGAGGCACGCGTGACCGATATCCAGACGCGCATGCGCGCTGCGCTGGAGGAGGCCAAGAACAAGGCCATGCAGGCAGCGGACGACGCCCGCAAGGCCACCGCCCATGCCGCGCTGTGGCTGTTCATCACCCTGCTGATCGGCGCCTTCTTCGCGAGCCTGAGTGCTACGTGGGGCGGCCGTCGTCGCGACCTGTAATTTCCCCCATCCAACCAGGAGTCCTGATATGAAGACCTTGCTGCTCTGGGCGCTCGGCGTTCCGATTCCGCTGCTGATCCTCTACGCGATCTTCTTCTGAGACGCGCCATTGCTTGAACGATCAGGCCGCCATAAGGCGGCCTGATTCGTTTGCCCGGTCAGGCCATCAACCAGACCCGGATCAGCGATACCAGCTTGTCCACATCCAGCGGCTTGGCGACGTAGTCGCTCGCACCGGCCTGGATGCACTGCTGCTGGTCGTCGGGCATGGCCTTGGCGGTGAGGGCGATGATCGGCAGCTTGTTGAAGCGCCGGTCCTGCCGGATCTCACGGGTCGCGGTCAGTCCATCCTTGACCGGCATCATGATGTCCATCAGCACCAGTTCGATGGGCGTCGGGCCGTCCACCGCCGCGTTCAGCAGGTCGATGGCTTCCTGGCCGTTGCGCGCGATGCTCACCTTGCAGCCGTGCGGCTCAAGCACATTCATCAGCGCGTAGATGTTGCGCACATCGTCTTCGACCACCAGCACGCGGCGCCCTTCAAGCGCCGTATCCCGATGCTGCGCCGTACGGATCATGCCCTGCTGCGATTCGGGCAGGTCGCTGACGACCTTGTGCAGGAACAGGGTCACCTCATCGAGCAGACGTTCCGGCGAGCGCGCACCCTTGATGATGATCGAACTCGAGTAGCGGCCCAGTCGCACCTCTTCGGCCGACGACAGCACCCTGCCGGTATAGACGATGATCGGCGGAAGCGCATGCGGGCTCTGTTCGCTGAGCATTTCGAGCAGTTCGAAGCCCGAGGCGTCGGGCAGCGTCAGGTCCAGCACCATGCAATCGAAACTGTGCTGCTCCAGTGCCTGCAGGCATTCCGACGCCGAACCCGCGCCGATCGTTTCCACATCCGCCAGGGCCAGCAGTTCACGCACGGCGTCCAGCTGCACGGCGTCATCTTCAACCACCAGCACCAGGCGCGGGCGCTGCGACAGGCGGCGCTCGAGCGAGAGCAGCACATCGGCAAGTTCGTCACGCGTGGCGGGCTTGCCGAGATAGCCCACCGCACCCAGCGCCAATGCCTTGCGCGAGTGATCCGTCGCCGACACGACGTGGATGGGAATATGGCGTGTGCGCATGTCGTGCTTGAGCACGTCGAGCACGGACAACCCCGACTGGTCGGGCAGGCCCACGTCCAGCACGATGGCGTGCGGCAGCTCCGCACGTGCGGCGGCCAGCGCCTCGCCTGCCGTCTGCGCGACCTGGGCGCGGAAGCCCATTTCAATCGCCAGGTCGCTGACGATCTGGCCGAAGGCAAGGTCGTCTTCGACGATCAGGATCAGACCGCGCCCACTGCTGCCCGCCCGCCCCGCAGGGCTGGGCTGGCGCGTCTGGGTTGCCATCGCCGGTCGAGCAATCGGCAGCGCCGCACGCGCGGACGCAGGCTCCGGCGCCACTGCCGGCGCGGCTGGGAGCTGACCGGTCGCCAACCTGGCCGCGACCACCAGGCGGAAGCAACTGCCCTTGCCCGGCTCGCTTTCCACGGTGATGTCCCCCCCCATCAGCCGCGCCAGCTCCTGGGAAATGGACAGCCCCAGACCCGTGCCGCCGTAGCGTCGGCTGATCGAACCGTCGGCCTGCTGGAAGGCCTCGAAGATGCGCGCCTGCTGCTCGGGCGCAATGCCGATGCCGGTGTCGGTTACCGAGAACGCGACCTTGCCATCGCGCGTTGCCGACGCCGACACGGTGACCCCGCCGGATTCGGTGAACTTCAGCGCGTTGGACAGCAGGTTCTTCAGGATCTGCTCGATGCGCTGGCGGTCGGATTCGATGACCTGGGGGCAGTCGGCCATCATCGACACGTCCAGCGACAGTCCTTTCTCGCTGGCGACCGGACCGAGCAGCGCCGCGATATCCGAGAGCAGTTTTTCCACGTCGAAGCGCTCGGCGTGCACTTCGATGTGGCCTGCTTCAATCTTGGACAGATCCAGGATCTCGTTGATCAGGTTGAGCAGGTCGGTGCCCGACGCATGGATGGTCCGCGCGAACTTGACCTGCTCGTCGCTGAGGTTGCCGTCGCGGTTGTCGCCCAGCAGCTTGGACAGAATGAGCGCGGAATTGAGCGGCGTGCGCAGCTCGTGGGACATGTTGGCCAGGAATTCGGACTTGTACTGGCTGGCGCGCTGCACCTTGTGCGACTCGGCCACGATGGCGGCGTTGGCGCGCGCGAGCTTGTCGCGCTCGGTTTCCAGCAGCTGCGACTGGTCGAACAGCTGGTTGTTGGTCTGTTCCAGCTCGGCCTGCTGCTCTTCAAGCTCGTGCTGGGAGCCACGCAGCGCCCGGCTCTGCTCTTCCAGCTCTTCGTTGGAGACCCGCAGCTCCTCGCTCTGCACCTGCAGCGCTTCGGACTGCCGCTGGGTCTGCACCAGCAAGGCGGACAGCCGGGACCGGTAGGCCGCCGACCGCAACGCGACCGCCATGTCGCCCGACGCCAGTTCGAGCAGCTCGACGACCTCGGCAGGCACCGCGCCGAAGAAGCCCAGTTCGATCACGCCGCTGACCTCGCCCTCGTGCAGGCTGGGGGCGATGACCAGGTGGCGCGGCTGCGCCTGCCCCAGCCCCGAGCCGACCGTGAAGTAGCCCGGCGGTACATCGGACACGACCAGCACGCGCTTTTCCTCCACCGCGCGGCCGAGCAGGCTGCCGCCCGCGCGCAGCACGTCGGTGCCCTCCGGCGCGGCGGCAGTGCCGACCGCGCCGATCTGCCGGAAACCCTGGTCCGCCGGCACGAACAGCATGCCGGCCTCGGCGCCGGTAAAGCGCGCGAGGAAGCCCAGGCTGGCGCGCGCCAGCGTCGCGCTGTCCAGGTCGCCGCCGGTGGCGGTCGCCAGCTCCAGCCGCCCCTGCTGCAGCCACGCATCGCGCTCGCGCGCCCGGGTGTGGCGACGCAGCAGGAAGGCGATGAAGATGGTCAACAGGATGCCGAGCACGGCACTGGCCGCGCCAGAGGTCAGCGCTGCGCTGTAGGCCGATTCCATCTCCTCGAGACGGCGGGCGCGCTTGTCCAGCTCGATCGCGCCCATGGCCGCCAGCCGCGCGCGGATATCGTCCATGGCCGCCTTGCCGCGGTTGGAGGTCACCAGCGCCATGGCCGGTTCAAGCCCTTGGGTGCGGCGCAGTTCGATGGTTTCGCGCAGCTCGTCCATCTTGTCCTGGACCCGTCGCGCCAGCAGCTTGAGCCGGTCGCCCTGCGCCGGGTCATCGGCCAGGGCCTTCTCCATGGCTGCCAGCCGGGTACTCGCCACTCCAAGAGCGGTCCGGTAAGGCTCCAGATAGCTGTCGTCGCCGGTCAGCAGGTAGCCACGCTGGCCGGTTTCGGCGTCCTGCACGGCCGAGAGCACATCGCCCAGCGCGGTCATCGTCTCCTGGGAGCGGATCACCAGGGCGCTGCCCTCGCGGATGGTCTGGATGTTCTTGCCGGCCAGGAACCCGCTGCCGACGAAGAACAGCATGACCGCCAGCAGCGGCCACAGCGTGCGGAAGGCGGTTCCGGCCTGGGCGGCAGAGCGGGGTTTTGGCGTGGAGGTCATGGGGTGCTGGCAGGAGGGTGGATGCAACCGTTCAGACTAGCACTTACTCCACCGTCACGCTCTTGGCCAGGTTGCGCGGTTTATCCACGTCGGTGCCACGCGCCAGGGCGGTGTGGTAGGCCAGCAGCTGCACCGGGATGGTATGCACCACCGGGCTGAGCACGCCGGCGTGGCGCGGGGTGCGGATGACGTGCACGCCTTCGGACTCGACGAAGTTGCTGTCCTGGTCGGCGAACACGAACAGTTCGCCGCCGCGTGCGCGCACTTCCTGCATGTTCGACTTCACCTTCTCCAGCAGGCTGTCGTTGGGCGCGATCACCACCACCGGCATGTCTTCATCCACCAGCGCCAGCGGGCCGTGCTTGAGCTCGCCGGCCGGGTAGGCTTCGGCGTGGATGTAGGTGATTTCCTTGAGCTTGAGCGCGCCCTCCAGCGCGATCGGGTAATGCAGGCCACGGCCCAGGAACAGCGCGCTGTTCTTGCGCGCGAAGCGCTCTGCCC
>Ga0209050_1000869_pt1 | contig 40804 bp, 28 predicted proteins | sample Araplavi_mTSA_r2_FD_184276 | JGI IMG/M metagenome (GOLD analysis project Ga0209050, IMG submission 184276) | Arabidopsis root microbial communities from North Carolina, USA - plate scrape MF_Cvi_mTSA_r2 (SPAdes) (version 2) | ecosystem: Host-associated > Plants > Roots > Endosphere | place: USA... | reverse complement strand
TGACGCCCTCGCCGCGGGGATCGTCGACCGTTTTCAGGCCGCTGGCCGGCGCATTTTCGGCCCCACGAAAGCCGCGGCCCAGCTCGAATCCTCGAAGGTCTTCGCCAAGGATTTCATGCTCCGCCATGGCCTGCCCTGTGCGCAATCGGCCAGCTTCGACGATCCGGTCGCCGCGCAGATGTACGCCCAGAAAATCGGCACGCCGATGGTGGTGAAAGCCGATGGGCTCGCGCTCGGCAAAGGCGTGCTCATCTGTCAGAGCGCCCGCGAAGCGGCGGTGGCGATCTTCGAGATCATGGAAAAACGCGTCTTTGGCGATGCCGGACGTCGCGTGGTCATCGAGGAATTTCTCGAAGGAGAAGAGTGCTCGCTGCACGCGCTGGTCGATGGCCCGCACTATCTGCTTTTCCCCGGCGCGCAGGATCACAAACGGGCGCTCGATGGAGATGCCGGCCTGAACACCGGCGGCATGGGCACCTTCAGCCCGCCGAATCACCTCCTCACGCCGGAACTCGAAGCTCGCATCCGCACCGAAATCCTCGACCGTTTCGTCGCCGGCCTGGCCGAGGATGGCCTCGATTTTCGCGGGATGCTTTTCCCCGGCCTCATGATCACCCGCACCGGGCCGAAACTGCTGGAGTTCAATTGCCGCTTCGGCGATCCGGAGACGCAGGTCTTGCTTACCCGGCTCGACTCCGATCTCGTCGATCTGCTCGACGCCACCATCGATCGCCAGCTCGATCAGGTCGCCGCTCAATGGAAGCCGGAATCCGCCGTGTGCGTGGTCATGGCCTCCGGCGGTTACCCCGGCTCTTACACCACGGGCAAACCGATCGCCGGTCTCGATCGGACCCAGGCCACGGTCTTCCATGCCGGCACCCGGCAGGAAAACGGCACCTTTGTCACGGCGGGTGGGCGCGTGCTCGGGGTCACTGCGCTCGGTTCTACGCTGGCCGCAGCGCGCGATGCCGCTTACGCTGCGGTCGCCGACCTCGATTTCGAAGCCGCCCACTATCGCCGCGATATTGCCGCGAAGGGTCTTCGCGCATAAGTAATTCCCCAACCCTCATGCATCGCCTGCCACCCAACCGCCTGCTTTCGGTTTCGATTTCCGCTTTTGCGGCGGCGATGGCGTGGCTCAGTGGCCCGGTGGCCTTCGGGGCCGAGGAACCGGAACCGCGAGTTTCCACGCAGGCACCGGAATCCCGGCCCGCCCCGCTCCCCCAAACCCTGCGTGAAGCGGTCGATACCCTGCCCGAGGCAGACTTAAAAGAGCTGCTCAATGTGCTGCGCGAAAACTATCTCGCGCCGGACAAGCTCGATGAAAACGCCGTCCTCAAAGCCACCGCTCAAGGGCTGTTCGAGCGTTTTTCTCCCGGGATCGTCATTCCCTTCGGCGACGAGGCCGCGGGCCGCGGCCTGAATCCTTTTCGCTCGGAGATTATCGATCAGCGCGTCGGTTACCTCCGGCTCGGCGCCCTGACTCCCGAATCACTGGGCGAGCTGGATGCCGCGTTGAAAACCTTCCGCGATCGTGCCGTCCCCGCGGCGGTGCTCGATCTGCGCGCCACTCCCGCAGGCAGCGAATTCGACCTCGCCGCCAAACTCTGTGAACGCTTCTGCCCGAAAGGCCGCGTGCTTTTCACCGTGCGCCGCCCGAGTGCGCAGCAGGAGATGATTCTCACTTCCAAGCAAGACCCGGTTTTCAGTGGCGTGCTCGTCACTCTCACCGATGCAAATACGGCCGGGGCCGCCGAAGTCGTCGCCGCCGTCCTGCGGACGCAGGCCAAGGCGCTGGTCATCGGCGAGCAAACCCGCGGCGAGGCCGTGGAATACGCCGAACTGCCCCTACCCAGCGGCCGTAAAATTCGCGTCGCGGTGGCCGAGGTCGCGCTTCCGGAAAACGTGCGCGTTTTTCCCGGTGGTGTCACGCCGGACATCGCCGTGGAAGTCACCATCGGCGACACCGAGCGCGTGCTCAAAGCCGCGCTCGATGGCGGAGTCGCTCCGCTCGTGGTGGAAACCGAGCGCCCACGCCTGAATGAAGCCGCACTTGTCGCCGGCACGAATCCCGAACTCGACGCGGCCCGTCAGCGCCAGGGCAAATTGCCCGTGCCCGTGCTCCGCGATGTGGTGCTGCAGCGCGCGCTGGATGCGATCACCACGATCGCGCTTTTCGAGCAGCCCGCGCCGGCCAAAGGCCGCTGAAAATCAGCCGACCAGCTGATCTTCCCTGTCGGCTTCGAAGCGGGACTGGCAGGAAGCCATTGCCGCTTCCCACTCCTGCCATGCGAGTTCGTCGATCAGCGGATTACCGAGACGCACCCAGGTGCTTGGTGCGCTCGCGCAGCCAGGGCATTCCAAGCTGATCAAGCCTTGCCGGCGCCAGCGTACGATCGCGTCTCCGCCGCGAAAGACCTTTTCGCACACGACACAGCGCCGCTTTTCCTTTACGCTGCGCCAGCTCCGGGTCGGAGACATTTGGTTAAGGAGTTCGAGTCGTTTCGCATCGGTGGGGTAGGTGCGCATAGGAAAGTGAAAATCGGGGCCGTTGGCAGCATTATCGGGTTTGCCCCGACCACCGGATATCAGGCTTTCCCCTGAACCCCGCCTCAGCAGGCAGAGCGGGAAATTCGCTACAACCAGCCTTCCATTCTTCACGAATATCCGAAGCTATGCCCAGCGCCCATGCGACCCATCTTCTCCCGCCCCTCCTCGCCCAGTATCACGCTTCCGTTCACACGCTGATCGAGGGGCTTGGTCCGCTCGCTTCCACCGCCCAGGCGGAAATGCTCGCGGCCCATCTCGAGACCTACCTCGATCACTTGCGTGCTCAGGAACAGCGTTGCCTTGGCTTTCTCCCCGCCCGTAAAACCCCTCCCGCTCCGGATCCTCTCTGCACCCAACTCACCATCCCGTGGCCGGCGATTCCCGGGGAAGAGGATGTTCTGCTCGCTCGGGCTGCACTCCGCATCATCCACCTTCAGATTGCTTCTCTTGGCGTCCTCCAGGCCTTGGCCACCACTGCCGACGATCCCCGGCTGGTGCGCGCTCTGCGCGACGCCATGGAAAACGAAATCGAGTCCGAGGAAGCCATCTCGATCTGGCTCGATGAAGCCATCTCGCCCGCGCCGGTGGAACTTTAGGATTCCTCTCGGCGAGCCAGCTACAACCGCTGTACCTCGCCGCCCTCGCCCAACTTGAACCAGAGGGCGAAAGTCAGCCCGAACACGAGGTGAGCGCCGAAAATGTCCCCCAGGCGCGCGAACGACAGCCGGGCCACGTCGGGCAGCGCCCATAGGTTTACCCCGCCCAACAATACGATCAGCAGGCCCACGACAGCCAGCGTGAGCCAGCCCTTCGTCCGGCAGATCACCAGCGCAAAGAGGCTGCCGTAGAGGAGGGCCAGCCCCAGATGTAAGGCAAAGGCGACCGGCCCGATCAACAGCGTCGGATGCCCCATCACCCGTCCACCTCCCCACCCCCCAAACGGCAGGCCACCCGTCCATAAGGCCGCGGCTATCCCCGCGAGCAACGCACCCCGGCGAACCAAGGGGGCAGACACCACACTCAAATATTCGGCGCGCGCGCTCACGAGCAATCTAAACGTGCCCGCTTCCCCGACCGCGTCTGCCTATTTTCCCCGAGTGGCCCCTCAGGGGCACCCCCTTTACACAGCCGCCTCTGCGGCTGCCCCCGAACCCCGAGGTCTATGCCACATTCCACTGACCAGCCCGACCCCGGGGAATCTCCCCCATCGGAGAAGACTCCGTTGAAAATCCTCGCCGCGGAAAAAGCCGGCGCACTCGAGACCAAGGACTCCGTCACCACCGCCGCCGCGCGCATGCGGGAAAACGACGCGGAGCTTTGGCCTGTCACCGAAGATCGCAAACTCGTCGGCATGGTCGATGCGGCCAACCCGGACTGTGAATTGGGCCGTCACGGCCACGATCCTGAAACCTGGGATGTGGGCCAGATCATGAAACCCGGCGCGATCTTTTGTTATGAAGATCAGGACTGCCGCGAAGCTCAACGCTTGATGGAGGAACACCAGCTTCGCCACCTGCCCGTGGTGGATCGCCAGATGCGCATCGTCGGTATTTTCCGCCGGGATGAACTTCACCAGTGAGTTCCGACCGCAGCGCTTTCCATGCGCCCACTACAGCCATCCCCAGCGAATCATTATCGTTATGAAACCCATCCGACTATTCCTGCTCGCGCTGGCTCCAGCTTTGCTTTTGGGCCTTGCCGGCTGCGCCGAAGACGATCACCCCCGGGTGACTTCTTCCACGACGACCACGGAAACCACGACCTATCCGGCCACTCAAACCGTCATCACCGAGGACCGCTAACATCTTTTCCTAACAATTTAACAACCTACACTCATGACAAAGCCTTTCATTCTCGCAGCAGCCGCAGCAGCTCTCCTGGGCTCCTCCGTTCCGGCGGAGGCCCAGACCGTCGTTCGTGAAACCACCGTCGCCGCAGCACCGGTCGAAATCGCCGGCACCGTCACGGAATACACCCCGGACGGTATTGTCCTTCGTTCCGAGACCTCTCCGGCCCCGGTCCGATACGGTTTCTCCAAGACCACCGAATACGTGGACGAGGACGGTCAACGGGTCACCCTGGATGTCGTCCGTTCGGGTGCTCCCGTCACCGTTCGTTATATTCGGGAAGGCGACCAGTTGATCGCCAACCGTGTGATCGTGCGCCGCACGGCCGTCACCGCTCCGGCCATCCCGCCCGTCACCGTGAAAAAGAGCACCACCACTACGACGACCACCACGCGGGAGCGGGATGATGACTAACCGCGCCCAAACCACGGCTGCCATGAACACCGCCAAACCCAAAACCCGCACCGAAGCCGCGGCTCCCAAAGAGACGCAGCATCTCGATGACGAAGAACTCCACGCCCTGGATCTGAGCGCCGAGGCCGAACACACCGACGGCCGGAAACGGGAGCAAATGACCCGCCAGGTCCAGGACCATGCCGGCGTCGAACAGCCCGACTGATGGCGTGCGGATTTCTTTTTCGCCCTCACCTCACCTGCATACGCGCGGAAGGGCCTTCCGCAGCGATGCCAAGATTACCATGGATGAATCAACGACCACCACTTTCAGCCCCGATGCCATCCTCCATCAGGCCGACGAATATACCCGACGCGAGCCGCGCGCTGCGCTGGCGTCGGCCTTCGGGATCGGCCTTTTACTCAACCTTCTCCCGCTCCGCTTTCTGGTCGGGATCGTGGCGTCCGTCGCCGTTCCTCTCCTTCGGCCGGCGCTTTTGGTCCTCGGCCTCATTAAAGCCTGCGAACTCTTCCGCTCCCAGCAAAACACCGCCGTACCTTATGAATAGAATCGAATTTCATCCCGCCCAAACCGCTAACGAATACCGCGAAGAGATGAATCGCCAGATTCAGCGAAATCCGACCACCTCCGTGCTCATCGCACTGGGAGCCGGCTTCGCAGCCGCCATCCTCATTCGCGCTCTGCGACCGGAACCGGAGCCGACCACGCGGCTTTCCCGCCTGCTCGAAGACATCCAGGATCGCCTGCGGGAAACGAGCCCAGCCATCCGCCGGACCGGAAGTCGTGCCGCTGCCGAAGCGGCGCACGTAATCCGCGACAGCGTGCATGAAGGCGAAGCCCGGGTCGAACGCTTCCTGAACCAGGCCGGCAAACGCCTGCGCGGCCTGTTTTCTTAACCTGAAATTTTCCCGGTCATCCGGGGCCTCCATCACCTGGGCATGAGGTGGGAGCCGGAGTGCGTCTCTGACGCCTCCGGCTCTTCTTGCTTTGCGGACCAATGCCGGCCCCACCTCGGGTCGTTGCCTGTCGCGCCACTCGGGTCGGCTCCCTGTACGACCGCAAAAGAGAAACCCGGCGAAACACGCGAGAACCGCATTCCAATCGCAAAACCCTATGAAACTCAATACTCTGGAAGACCTCTTCCTCCACGAACTGAAAGACCTCTATAGCGCGGAGAATCAACTCATCAAAGCGCTGCCCAAAATGGCCAAGGCCGCCAGCAACGAGGAGCTCCGCGCTGGTTTCGAGGAACACCTCGAACAAACCAAAGGCCACGTGGAGCGCCTGGAGCAGATCGGTACCCAGCTCGAAAAGAAACTGACCGGGCACAAATGCAAAGCGATGGAAGGCCTCATCGCAGAAGGCGCTGAACTCATCGGCGAAGACGCCGAAGACAGCGTCCGCGACGCCGGGCTCATCGGTGCCGCCCAGCGGGTCGAACATTACGAGATCGCCGGCTACGGCACGGCTACGGCTCTCGCCCGCCAGCTGGGCTACGAGGAAGCTGCCGAGCTGCTGCACACGACACTCGAAGAGGAACGTGAGACCGATGAAAGGCTCACCGAACTCGCTGAATCCGCCATCAATCTCGAAGCCGCCGAAGCACCCGACGCCGGGCGCTAATCCACTCCGCGGAGCACGGGGATGTGTTTCTCACGAGTTTTCCCCGCGCTCCCTCCTCAAAACCAAAACAAAAGCCGAACGCACGACCATGGCTAAATGTGAAACTTGCGGTAACGACTATGACAAGGCGTTCACGGTGATTGTGAACGACCAACCGCACATCTTTGATAGTTTCGAATGCGCGATCCACCGCCTCGCTCCGACTTGCGAACACTGCCATTGTCGCATCGTCGGCCACGGGGTTGAAGCCCGCGGCAAAATGTACTGTTGCGCGCACTGTGCCAAACACGACGGCGAAACCGGCCTGCGGGATCGTGTCGCCTAGCTTTAAGATGAATCCATTCCTCTCCCATTTCACCAGACTCGCCGCCCTTTCGCTTGCCTGGTGCGGCGCGTGTACCACGATCGAAACCGGTGATCAGGAATGGTACAAGGAAGGCGCCACCGACCGCGAACGGGCCGCGGCGCTTTCCACGGCCGAAGCTCAGGCGAGCCAGGCGGGTCCCGCCGCTACTGAACAAATCCGCAAGGATATCGTGATTAAGAACATGACCGCCCAAGGTTGGCGGCTGCAGCCCAAAAAGAGCGCTCGTTAGTGATGAGCCCCTTGTGAAAGCCACGCCGCGAGATCTGCCGCTGCTCGTCTTCGATGGGGACTGTGGCTTCTGCCGCCGCTGGATCAATCGCTGGAGGAATGCCACCGGAACCGCTGTGGAATACGTCCCCTTTCAGGCCGCAGCTTCTACCCTGCCCCAAATTCCCGCGGCCACGTTTACCCAGTCGGTCGTCTTCGTCTGGCCCAGCGGAAAAGTCGCCACCGGAGCCGATGCCGTCTTCGATCTCTGCACCTATATGCCGCGCTGGCGCTGGCTAGCCAGGCTCAGCCACCTGCCCGGGTTTCTGCCTCTTGCTCGGGGCGTCTATCGATGGGTCGCGACCCATCGCTCCACAGTTTCCCGGATCGGCATCTAACCCATCAGCCCGTCACCGCCAGCCGCTCGTCATCCCAATAGGCGCGGCGCTGATAGAAATGGTGCAGTTGCTCTTCAAATTCACGGCTCGGCGCCCCGTGCCCATCCCACACCGGTGCTTCTTTGATCGTCTCGCGTGACAGATCGATAAACACCTTCATCTCCGCCCAGCTCGCCTCGTGAATCCACCGCGGGGAAAGAATCACCCGCGTGCCGGCCCACCAGCTGCGGAGGATCACCAGGTAACGAACATGCCACGAGTCGTCATCGAGCAAAAAATCCTGCGCCCTTCCAACGTCCCCATCGAGCGCGTGGATGGTATAGCCAGAGATTTCCCCGGTGCTGCGCAAATGCGGATCGCCTTCCCCCTGCCCCATCGTGGCCACCTCTTCGAGCGGCCCCACGAGGGATCCCACCGCCGCGGCTTCCGGCAGCCAGTACGCCGACGAACCGTAATAACGCAGCCAGTCGGATTCACGTTGGCGTGAGAGCGGCCGATCCGCATCCATCGGCGGACTGTTCCGAACCTGATCGAGCGTCAGGTCCACTTCGATCTTGCGCGCTGGCCAGTCCACCCGGCCAAGCTTCCGCGGCGGAATGAGAACCCGCCGTCCCAGCAGCCAGCTTCCCGTATTCACCACGACGTGGCGGCTGCGCCAGGTCTGGTCGTCGAAATACAAATCCGTGACCTCACCAATTTCGCCGTCCTTTGCGGCGAGGGTACACTTTTGCAGATCGCTAAGAAGTCGGAGCATAAACAAGCAACCAAGTTTCGTTCCCAGCCGACTCGGTGGCTGTGTTCCTTTGCCCACCTCCCGATTGCGATGACCGGGCGGGTCCCGACCCCAGACCGAGCTCCGCCCACGAATCTACGGGCATGAAAAAGCGCGCCTCACTCGCTCTCGTACGGTCCAGCCTGGCGGCGACCTGGATCGTCTCCCAACTGCTGCTTTCGGTCGGCGCGGCGCAGACCAGTCCGGGAGGTGGCGGACTTCCCCCAGTGGCCCCGGCGCGACCGCTCCCTCCCTCGCCCAATCCGCCACTCAACCCCTCACCAAATCCCCCGCTCAACCCGTCCCCGAATCCACCACTGAATCCTTCCCCGAATCCGCCGGTGATCCCACCGCGACCGAACCCCACGCCTTACCCGACTCCGGCAGCGCCGCCGGCCCCAAATCCACCATCGCCAAATGCGCCCAGCGTGCCACGGTTGATGGCATGACCGAAGTCAACCCCGCCTCCACTCAAGCTGATCGCGCGGCCGGCGCGATCATGGGCGCCTTCATCGGCGACGCCCTCGGCCTCGGCCCGCATTGGTACTACGATCTCGATGAACTCCAGCGGGATTTCGGTCCTTGGATTAGCGATTACACCGAGCCGAAACCGGGGCGCTATCATAGCGGCATGAAAGCCGGCGAGCTGTCGCAGACCGGCATTATTATGAAGCTGCTGCTGCAATCGATCGCAGCTCGGGGCACGTACGATGAGAGCGACTTCTGCCGTCACCTCGACCGCGAATTGCTGCCCCAGCTCGATGGCACACCCAGCCACGGGCCGGGCGGATATACGAACCACTCGTTTCGGCAAGTCTATCAACACCGCGTGGTGGAAAAGCGCGACTGGGGCCAGACCGGCGGCAATGCCGACACTTCCGAGGCGGCGGAACGCCTGGCCATTCTCGGAGCTTTTTATGCCTCCGAACCCAGCGCACTCGGGCGGGCCGCCCTTTCCAATTGCCGCCTCTCGCAGACCGACTCACTGGTCGCCCAGCAAAGCGTCGCCTTTTCGCTCGTGGTCGGCGCCCTGGTCCGCGGCGAACCATTCGATGACAATCTCTCCGACACGCTGATGGATGAACTGGAGAGCGGCGAAGTCCCTTTCGTCGCGGGCAGTTCCACCGCAGCCAGCGGTTCCCTGGAATCCACGCTCGGCTTCGCCTCGCCCGATGCGCTGCTCCTGCCTTCCTGGATCGCCACGACGGTGCTCGACCCGGACTTGCGCGTCGAACCGCCCTACAAGATTTCGCTAACCTATGGCATGTCGTGCGCGGTCAATTTCGTGCTCCCGGCCGCCTACTATCTCGCGGCGCTATTTCCGAACGATTTCGAGAGCGCAGTACTCCACGCGATCAACGGTGGCGGACAAAACATGTCGCGCGCCTGCCTGACTGGGGCGCTCGTCGGCGCGCAGGTCGGCCTCAGCGGCATCCCGAGACGCTTCCTCAAAGGCCTGGCCGACAGCGAAGAACTGCTCCAATTGACCCGCAGAGCCACCGGGCTGGCTTGATCCGGCCTTTGCCGTTCCCTATTCGGCCGGTGTTTCGTTCGTCGTCACGTAGGCGCTGGCGATCTCGAGTTCGATCGGGCGCAGTTCAAAGTACAGGCCGCAGTTCAAACATGGATTACCCGCACCGATCTCGGCGGCCTCTTCCAGACTGCGAGCGAGGATGAACCAGTAGCCGCCGATGACTTCCTTGGATTCCCCAAACGGCCCATCGGTGACCACGTTGTTTTTATAAACCGTCTTGCCCTTGATCCCCAGCCGCTGCCCTCTCCGCATTTTGCCCGCCGCGACGCATTCCTCCAGCCACACGTAAAATTGATCGATGGCTGCCTGGATCTTCTCTTTCGGAAGATCCTTGTCCCATTGGCCACGAGAGATAACGAGAAATTCGGAGGGCGGTTCCATATCGCTTTCGAACAGGCTGTCGTGTCCCAGACGGACAAGGCAAGTGCGAAGACTAGTGCCGCAGCTCTTCCACGGTGATCGGGCAGGCTTTGGCGAGACGCTCGTAGGACGTGCCGCGGGTGGAGCGGTGCACGGCGTCTTCAGCAAAACGACCGGCGGCGAGCAGTTGGGCTTCGCTCTTGGGCGGGCCGATAAGCTGGAGGCTGGTGAGCCCGAAACCGGAACCGGGCGACGGAACGGGCAACGCGAGGGCCGGGTTCCCGGCGTAGTTCACGGCGACGGTGTTTTGCATCTGCAAAACCTGGGCCTCGAGCAGGCCGACATCCGGCGCCAGCGGAGCGTAGAACGGCGCCCGCTGCAAGGTGGGCAGGGCGATGACGTCGACCTGTTTAAACACGCGGGCCAACTCCGCCTGCCACGCAGCCCGCCGGGCAATGGCCCCCCGGTATTTGGTGATGTAGTCGAGCCGGCCCTTCAAAATCACCACTTTCGAACGCAGCGAAACGCCGGGAGCGAATTGATACTTCTGTCCGCTGATCCACGCGCCAGACGCGGCCACGACGTTGCCGTCATCCTTGGCCTGCTCCCACTTGGCGGAGAATTCCGGGCTGAGTTCCACGACCTGAAAGCCGGTCTTGGCCAGTGCGTCGTCGATCGCCTTATCGATGCGCGGCTCGGTGCCTTTGACCCGCAGCCGCCCCACCTTGATGCTGCCCGCCGTCGGGCGCGCCGCCCGTGCCGCCACATAGCGAGCGGCAAATCCTTCCTCCAGCAGGTCCATGCCGACCACGGTCCCCGCGATATCCTTGCCGATGGGCCCCACGGTATCGAGGTGCTCCGGCTCGATCGGTACTACACCCTCGAGGGACACAAGGCCGAAAGTCGTTTTCAAGCCAACGACGCCGCAACAGGCGGCGGGCACACGAATCGATCCCGCCGTATCCGTGCCAAACGCGACATCGGCAATGCCGCCCGCGACCGCCACCGCCGAGCCACTGGAGGAACCACCAGGAATCCGCAGACCCCAAATGCAGAACGGATTGCGGGGCGTACCGTAGTAGTCATTCATGCCCGAGGGCGAGATCGCGAACTCACTCAGGTTCGTCTTGCATACGATCTGGGCATGGCGCTTCCGGACCAGCGCGAGGCACGGAGCGTCTTTCGCGGCCGGAGGATTGTGCGTCGCGAAATAACGGGAGCCGGCGGTGGTCACCACCCCTTCGACGTCGATGTTGTCCTTCACCGCGAGGCGGAGGCGGCCAGGTTCGTGGTCGCACTTCAGCTCCGTGATGATCGCATGATTCCCGGGCCGCCGGGCGTTCAAAACCGAGAACACGGTACAGCCACTGAGCAACGAAGCGGCCATCGCCGAAAAGACCAACGAACGACCAGCAGACGAGGCAGCGCTTCTCATAAGAACGGCGGAGGCTAGAGCGCCGATGGCTTCGGCGTCAATTTCAGGTGCAGGCCTCGCTCGGCAAATCTGGGAGAACCGGCGACGGGCCTCAGTACACGGGCACCTGAGTGGGAAAATCCAGCGCGGCCGAGACCTCCTGGGTCGACCGATGCACGATCGAAAACTGCGTCCGCCCATCTGGGAATGCGGAGATTTCGAGGGAAAGCGCCCGCGGCTTGAGCTCTTCCTTCCGGATCCGATTGAGCTGCCGCTCAAACTCCGCGTTGTCGATCATCCCGGCCCGGCGCCGTTTCTCGGCCTGATTCAGCACAATCAGCACGATTTCCGGCAGACCGGCGGATAGCGGGGAAGGGATCAGCGTCATGGCAAAACGAGCAGGAGGATGTGCCTCCACTGCCTAGCGAAAACCGGTCCAACGGGAAATGGGGAGCAATCCGCATTTTGCGATGGGAAAACCCCTACCCTTCAGGTCCCACTACCGCTGCAAAGTCGGTTCCAGCCAGAGCCCCCAATCGGATCCCCGTCCGTCACCCGCATCGGAGACGATCAATTCGAGGTTTTTCACGCCCTTGACCGGGAGGTCGAATTGCGCGGTTTCGCCCTCGCGCAGACGCGCGCTATGCCAGAGTTCGCCGCCGTCGGCGACGATGCTCATGATGACGGAACCATCGTGTCCCTCCGCCAGGGCGGAGATTCCCGTAAGACGTTCCCACTTGCCACCGAGCGACCAGACGTGCCGCGCAGGAGCGTGCGCGTAGAGTCCCCGGGCAAAAAGACGTCCACCCGCGACCAGCAGCGGCTCCGCCCCAGGCAGGCGATTCGAAACCGGGCGGCCATATCCGACTGATGCTTCCGCCGTCCCCGCATCCGCAAGGGCGCAGGTCTTTCCCTCCGCCTCGGCCGGAGCGGCCCCGGACCTGGCGTCAAGGGTGCCGGCCAGCGTGCGTGCGGCTTCGAGCAGGCTCGGATCGGAGCCTGCTTGTTCCAGCGTCCGCAATTCCCTCGCCGCGTCCTTACTTCGCTTCGCATTCACCGCGCCGATCAGCACCGCCAGTCGCTCCTTCGCCACCGATGCCGAGAGGTCCACCGTTCCGTCGCTCTGCACGAAATACGGATACTGCGGTTCGCGATCAAACGACGCAAAGGAACTCATCGCGCCGTTCGCCTGGGCCACGATCACATGCAGTACTGCGCCACTACCCGGCTTCAGCGCCGTGCATTCGAGCATAAATTTTCCATCGCGATCCGGCACCGCGGTGGCGGTGGTCGCGTCGTAGTTCGAACCGCCAGCGGGATCCGTGTAGCCGATGATCGCGTAGGGTGGCGGGTCCGCGATCACGCGACCGGAGAAGGTGAACGTCTTGCCGTGGGCCTCGAGCTTTACGTCCATCAGCCGGGCATTCGCCTTCAGCTCAAAGCCCTTCACCGATCCGCAGAAAATCGGATGCGACGCGAGCCGCAACGCCTCCGCGAGCGTGAGAAAAGTACCCCCACCCTCCCCCCGCCGATCCTCACCGAAAGTGCGATTCCCCGAGCCCATGAGTGCGGTGCCCCAGAGCGCTTTTTGATCCGGACGCTCGCGATGGTGCGGCAGCCCGAGCGCGTGGCCCAGCTCGTGAATCACACCACCGATGAAGATCGAGTTATAACGTCCCGGCGAGATCCGTCCGTATTGCCGGTCCTGCAGCATTGGCTCGCGCGACTCCAACAGCGCGAGGTCGAGCAGGGGCGAATCCACCTGCCAGGCCGTCCCGCTGCGATTCGTCCCGCTCGCGTAGTAGGGGCTGTTTTGCGACATCGTCCGCTTTTCCGGGTCCCAGTTCGACAGGTTGCAAAAGATCACGATCGTTTCCTTCTCCGGATCGAGCCCCGCCGCGCGCAGCACCGGCAAGCACTCGCTCCGAATCGTCGAGCCGCTCTCCACCGCGTAGCTCGCATACGGCTCCGCGCCACGCACGAGATGAATCCGGCACAGTCCGTCCGCCTCCTTCACCAGCCGAATCGTGCGTGGCCCGAATCCGTTGCGTTCCATCTCGCGGGCATAAAAAGCGCGCGCCTCCTCGAAGATCGCCGAGAGCCGTTCGCGATAACGAGGGGCTGGCTCCCGATCGCTCGGCGTCCACAACACGAGATGCACCGCCCGCTCCGCTCGTTCCGGTTCCTGGCTCTGCCAGCCATCCAGAATGGCCAGCGCCGCCGGGGCCTGCGCGGAGATTTCCTCCAGCGGAGTCATCGCCTCCGCGGGGGAAGCGAGGACCGCAAGCATGGACAGCACCACGAGAAAAAGACGGCAGGGAAACATGATCGAAGGGGGCGCCCATTCTGCGACACCCCCACCCCGCGACCAATAAAATCTTCCATGCAGGCACCTTAACAAAATCCCTTTCAGAGACGACTCAAACCGCTTCGGAAAAACACGACAGCCCCGCCCGGAAAATCCGAGCGGGGCTGCGAGTAGGTTGACCCAACCTGCCAGTCGCTTAGAGGAGGACCAACTTCAGGTCACCTTCGGTGTAGGGCAGCTTGGCGCTGGTGAAGGGTTGCTTGCCTTTGAGCTGGATGAGGCTGGCCAGTTTATCAACGACGATGCCGAACGGCGTACCGCCATTGTCGGTAGCGTAGGCCTTGGCGGTGAAGGAACGCAGGGCTCCGCCGATGGCGCTTTCATTGCCATCGAAGAAGGTACCGTCGCCGCCGCTGTCGACGCCAACCGCGAGCACGTTGCCCGCACCCCAGTTGCCGACGGACACGCTGCCGACGTTCTGCTTCACCTCGATGGTGGAGTCCTCAACCGTGCCGGTCACCTTGAGGCTGCCGACCGCGGTCTTCGTCACCGTATTCAATCCGGTGATGGTGAAGTGGGTATCGATCATATCCCCGCGGACGAGCAACGAGTCGACGAACAGGGCGTCCACCGTGCCACCCGACCAGCCGCTAACATTGATCGACTGAGCACCGCGCGGCAGCGTCATCGAGGAATTGATCTCACCCTTGGCAACGAGCGAGCGGAGCGAGAACTGGAAGACATCCACGCCGGTGGCGAAGATATCGGCCTCGAAATCACCGCCCGACGTCAGGTTCCAGATCCGCGGAGCCTGGATGAAGTCCCGGTTCGAATCGGTATCCTGCCAATCCAGCGCGGAGAGCGCAGCGATGCGCATATCGCTCGTGATGCTCAGGTTTTCGACGTGCCCGAGCTTCATGGTGATCCGCTCGAGCGGCGTCTGCGGCACCGCACCGGCCCCGAAGGTCATGGTGCTGTTGCTCACGTCACCGAGGCGGATGTTGTAGATGATGCCATCGGCCACAAAGTCACCGGTCACGTTGGCTTTCGGCGCGTTGAAGACGCCGAGCGGATTGGTGGAGGTGATGTCGTGCAGCGTGGTCGTCACGCCGCCCTTGGTGGTGATATTCACCGAGGTCTTGGCGTTCGTACCGACGAGGGAGAGTTCCGCGAAGTCGGAACCACCCAAAACGTCGCCGGCGCCCTCGCCCTTCATGGAGAAGGTAACCAGGTTACCATTCGAATCCGGCACCACGAGCTTCACCCCGCGGCGGTCGCCGAAGTTGCCGAAACGCCAGACGACTTCCATACTGTCATCCGAGGCAGCGCTGTTGTTCAGCGTATCGGATTCCACGATGGTGTGGCTGGAATTGACATCGGCCACCACGTAGAACGTGCCGCCGAGGATCGAGGCGGGCACGGCCGCACTCGCGCTGAGGATGCGTTCCCCATTCGGAGCGATGCTGATCGAGATTCCGTGCAGGGACGTGAGGAACACATCCGAGCCCAGGCTCGCGGTCTGATCGGTCGACAGGTAGAAGTCGACATCGAGCTTCCCGGTCGCGGTGATGTTGCCGAGGTTCTTGATCGGGATCTGGAACTTCAGCACATCGTTCGGCACGGCAATCGTCGGCAGAACAGTGCGGACGGTGCCGCCGACCAGATCGGCGCCCGGCGTCTCCACCACCACGTTGGCCGCGGCGGCGATGTTATTAGTCGCCTCCGTCTCCGCCACCGCGCTGCTCGCGACAATGCGGGTGAGCACCTGATAGTCACCGGCCGGTGTCCCGTCCGGGACCACGGCATTGTAGGTGAAGGTCTTGCTCGCACCGGCCGCGAGGTTGAGGCTGGTGTTCGTGATGCTGCCGAGCGCGATGTCATGGGCATCCACCGTACCGTCGAGCGACAGGTAGAATTCCACGTCCACCGCACCCTTCGCCGGCGAGTTGCCGACATTCTTCACGACCGTGGTCAGCGCGCCCTTCGCACCCGGCAGAACCGTAGCGGGCAGCGTGCTCTTCGTGATGGTCGGCAGGAGGTCGACGATCACGGGCAGCACTTCGATCGTGCCGCCCTGGACGATGTTGTTCGTCTCGTCGCCTTCCGCGATGGTCCCGGCCGAGTCGACCAGCGTCAGCAGATGATAGACACCAGGAGCGGTGCCAAGCGGCACCTGGGTAGCGGTGTAGAACGGCGTTTTGGTCGAGCCCTGGTACAGGTTGATGCTGCGGCCGTCGTTGGCGCCAATGAGGATGTCATTCACGTCGATCGTCCCATCGAGCGACAGGTAGAACGACACGTTGATCTTCTGCTTGAACACCTCGTCGTTGCCGAGGTTCGTCACCGTCATGTACACCCCGCCGCCCGCGCCCGGCAGGAGCTGCGGAGCCATGGTCGTCTTGGTGACCGTGCCGGTGAGATCCACCACGTCGAAGGTGTAGGTGGTCGCTTCACTGCCGAGGAACTGCTCGATCGAAGCGTAGGACCAGGCACCGCGATCGGTGCTGATCGTGCCATCGAGGTTCGTCCGGGTCCACAGGTTCCGAACCTGGTAGGTCGAGAAGTCGATGAAGTCGACACCGGCGCCGCCTTCCAGCGCCCCTGCAGAGCCGAGACCGGCGCCGAGGATCTTGTTATTGGTGAAGATGAAGCGGTCGCTGCCGCTGCCACCGATGAGTTTCACCATGCCGGAGAACTCGAAGGTGCCAGCCGGGGTCACAACGTAGCCCGAGTTGTCACCCGTGATGTGCCAGGCGAGGTCGCCGGTCCAGGCGGAGAGATCGAGCACGTTGTTCCCGGTGCCGCCCTTCACGGGTTCCGGCGGGATGCTGTTGTTGGCGTAGGCGTAGGTATTGACGCCATTGCCGCCGGAGATGTCGCCGAAGTTCTGGTAGTAGAACTGGCCATTGATATGGCCAGCGTTCGGACCGGTGAAGGTCCAGACGTTCGTAGCGTTGTTGCCCGTCAGCGCATTGTCTGCGGTGTGATCGCTATCCCCGACGATGCGTTCGACGTTATCGAAGCGGCCACCAATGGCTGTGGCGGTGCCGCCATTCGGGCCATCCAGCGTCACCACCGCACCCGCGTCGAAGTTGGCGCTGTGGTAGTCGATCGAATCGCCCGAGGTGTGGCCGCCCCCATTCAGGTTGCCGGTGATTTTCCCGGCCGCGGCAAATTGGAACGCATCGTCCTGCGTGCCACCGGTCAGGTTTTCGAAACCGGTGAAGTCGAAGGTGCCCGCACCGCCGATGTCGCCCGCGTTGGTGCCAGTGAGGTGCCAGGTGCTCGCGATATTCGCACCAATGAGGACGTCGTTCGCGCTGCTGGTCGCTTCGAAGCGGTCGATACCGGAGAAGCCGCCAATCGACGTCGCCGTCTGGGCCTCGAGATTCACCGTGACCGGGCCGGAGAAGTCGTCACTGCCGACCCCGTCGTGGTCGTAGGCAATCGAGTCGTAACCGGTGCCCCCGGCAACATTGCCGGAGATGCTGCCGCCAGCCTTCACCAGCACGCTATCATTGCCCGCTCCGCCGGTAACGTTCTGAAGCACAGCCGAGGTGGTGAGGCTATCATTGCCATCGCCCAGATCGATCGTGCCGGTGGCGAGCGTATTGCCGGAGGTAATCACGACGGTGTCGTTGCCCGTGCCCATATTGATCGAGTGCGAGCCGACCTCCGCGTCGCGGATCGTCAGGGTGTCGTCATCCCCCTGCGTGGTTATTTCGAGGTGAAAGGCGCCGATGGCACCGTCCAGCGTGATCTGAGAACCAGTGCCGGCATCGCTGTCCCCGTAGTCGCCCTGAATTTCGAGCGTGCCGCCCGTGATGACCGTGGTTCCAAGAATGACCGTCACATCATCGGCGGCGCGGAGCGCGACACCATTCGTCGCAAAGATTGCCTCATTCACCGAGAGCGAACCGGCAGTCGTGATCGAAATGCGGCCATTGGAAGTGCCCACGCCGTCGGTCGAATTCGTAACGCCACCAAGGGTCAGGCCATTGGCCTGATTGGTGAGCACGACATCGCCGGCGCCGCCCGATCCTTCAAAGGCTGAAACCTTGACCTCGATCGCGTCAGACACAGTGCCGATGCCCGACGGGGAGGTGAGCGACAGCTTTTTGGCCACGATGTTATTGGCTGCACCACCATCGTTGTCGGTGATGGCTCCACCACTCGCCGTGAGGAACAGATCCCCCGCCCCGACGTCGAGCGTATTCAAGGCGATGCCGCCCGCGAGATCGGTGAGGTAGGCGCTGCCGCCGTCGGTCTTCACGGTCAGGGTGCTGCCCTGGATCTCGAACTGGCTGGCTTCGCTGCTGCCGATCGTGCTCGTTTCGCCGGTGACTTTCAGGTCGACAAGACCCGCCACGATATCGGCGACCGAATTGCTCTGGTTCGCAGCCGTGATGCTGCCGGAACGCGCCGTGAGGTGGAAGTTACCCGCACCGGTATTGGCGAGGCCGATGACGGCGCCGCCGGAGAGGTCGACGAGGAAGGCATCACTGCCCTGTGTCTGCACATCGAGACGCGTCTTCGCGTCGATTTCGAGCGGGTTCGCGGTGGAAGCACCGATCGTGTGGTTCGCGCCCGTGGTCACCAGCGTGACCACTGCACCGACCACCTCCGCAGAATCGTTGCCGGAGAGCGGCCCGGTGAGGGTGCCCGCCGCGGTCAGCGAGACATTGTTTGCGCCACTGGCCGCGGTCACCGCGCCTTCGGCGAGAGTGATATTGCCGCCGCTGGTGAGGCTGATGTTGCCATTCGTGGTGACCAGATGATTCACGAGGACGGAATCGAGTTCGCTGACCGAGATGCTCCCGGTGCCGCTCACCTGGAGATCCAGGCTGTTCGCGGTGCTCGTGAGGCTGACGCCCATGCCGGCCGTGCCGCCGATCGCGTCGGCGGTGACCCGTCCGCCACCCAGCATCGAGATGCTACCGGTGGCCTCCAGGCTCACATCACCCGCGGTCCCGCCGGCATTCACCGTGCCGAGCTGGATATTCCCGCCGGTCGTCTTGAGCGTGATGTCGTTCGCGTCGGAATCTGTCTGCGAGACCACGTTGCTCGCCGCGATCGAACCGCCCGCCTCCACCGAGATGGAGCCATTGGCGTTTTGCACGCTGGTGAGTGTGAGGCCGTCCGCTTCGTGGATCTCAATCGACCCCGTCCCGGTGACATTGGCCGTCAGGCTCGTGACAGCCGTATCGAGCTTCACCCCCTTGGAAGCGGTGACATTGAGGCTCTGCGCCGTTACTTCCGGACTGCCAGTGTGTGCATCGATGATCGAGCCAGTCTGGCTGGTGAGCGTCACGCTCTGGCCGGCGGCGGAGATCACATTGGTGAAGGTCAACGAACCGGTGCTGGTCACGCCGACGGCGCCTGCCGCGGTGATGCCGCTGACACCATCGATGGTGCCGATTTCGAGCGCCGTGCTGTTCGAGAGGCCAGCCGAGCCACCCTGCGCCTTGATGGCGACGACGTCGATGGTCGTATGGATCGGGTTGGCGACCGTACCGACCTGGCCCTGGGCGGCGCCCAGGAACTTCGGTGCGTCGATGAGACCGCCACCGTCGATGATCGAGCCACCCGCATTCAAGCTCACCTGCGTCGGGGCTTCAGTCGTGCCAACGACGTGGATGTTGCCGGAGGCCTGGAGCGAAACGGTGCCCTGCGAACCAGTCGCGGAGATACCACCGAGGCTCACATCGCCGGTCGCGGTGACATAAACGCTGCCGTCGACCGACGAGGCGTTCAATTCCTTCGCCTGGATGCCGAGCGGATTGGCCGAGGTGCCGATGACGTTGATCTGGTCTTCGGCCTGGATCGCCTGGTCGCGGACTACAAGAGCGTGATCCCGCGCGATGGCGGCGGCGTCAGCCGCTTTCTGGGCGACCGAGGTCGCTTCATCAAAGGCCTTCCAGGTCGAGAGCGAATCCTGATAGGTGGCGTCGAGGGCGGTGAGTTCAGCGGCGGCCTGAGTGCTGCCGTTGGCCTTTTCTTCCGCCGTGAAGCCGAGTTGATCGGCCACTACATTCGCAGCGTAGGCTGCGACGTCCGCCGCATTGGCCGAAACGTCGAGGACCGAGTAGCCGGTCATGGCGCCACCGTCACCGCTGAACGGAATGGCTTGGGCGGCACCCGCTGGAATCGCCGCGATATCGCGGGCGATGCTGAGCGCCGTGGCGACGCCATCGAGGACAGTCGCCGTGATATAGGCGATGTTAAACGCGTCGTCCGCGTCCTGCTGTTCCGCCTCCGCTTCCGCAAGATTGTCCGTGGCTTCCCCCTTTGCCTGGAGCGCGTTGTCCTTCTGGATCTTCATGATCGCCGTCGCGGTCGCGAGCGACTGGGCGTTGGTCAGCTTGGCCGCAGCTTCGGAACGGATGGCCGAGTAGTCGGCGATCCGGATATCGGTCTCGAGCTGCGCGACACGGCTGTTCGAGGCGGCGCCCGCGAGGGTCACCACGTTGCCGTTGATATTGTTCGCCGCCCCATTGCCATCGAGGATAACACCGGTTTCGGAGACCACGGTCACGTTGCCAGTGCCGCCCGTGTCAAGCATGCCGATGGTGATGTGATGGTTCGCGCGGACGTCGATCGCGCCGCCGGCGGTGCGCAGGTTGCCAATCGCGGCTACTGCACCGGTGTTCGGATAAGTCGGGGTCTGGCCGAGGCCTGCGTTGATGGTGATCGAGCCGTTACCTGCCGCGGCGATCGTGTCATTCGAGTCGAGGAAGATCACGTTGCCCGTGGTCGTCACCAGCTTCAGGGAGCCATTCGGATCGAGCGTGGCGATGTTGTCCGCCATATCGAGTACGGTGATGGAATCGGCCTGGATCGTGAGCAGACCCGCGCCCTTGCCTTCGAGGGTGGCGTCGGTAATCGCGAGAGCCCCGATATTGGAGATCGTCACACCCGTAGCCCCGCCATTTGCCGAGCCAAGTTTGTTCACGCTATTCTGCAAGGCCCCAATGCCGCCGGGGGCGGAGATATCGAGCTGATCGGCAGTGATATTCAGTGCCGCACCGTTGCCGTCCGAGATACTGCCGCTGATCGACTTGATATTCACCTTGTCGCCGTCCGCCTTCGCCACGCCGAGCACGATATTGCCGCCCGCGGTGAGCGAAACATCGCTGCCCAGGCCCTGGGCTTCGATGCGCGTGACGGTGATGTCGTTCACTTCATTGATGTAAGCACCACCGCTGGTCGCCGTGGCGGTCAGCGTGGAAACTTCGGTATCGAGCGCATCGCTCACCGCGCCGATCTGCGCGGCCGTGATCGTCGCAGAACCGCCCCGGACGTTCACCGAACCAGCATTGCCGTCGACGATCGCTCCAGAGGTGGAGGTCACCTTCGCACTCTTGCCGGAGCCGGCTTCGAGCAAGCCGAGGGTCAGATTGCCTTCCGAGGTAAAATCCACATCGCCATTCGCCGCACGCACGGTGGCCGCGTTGATGGCGCCCTTGGCTTTGATGAAGACGCTGCCGGTGTCGGCGACCGCCGAAGTCAGCGTGCCGACCTGCAGGATCAGTGCTTCGGTCGAAGTGCCGACGCCACCGCCCGCATGGAGATTGGCGCTCGCACCGGAGATGTTCAGGACATTACCGCTGCGCAGAATGTTGCCTGTGCCGCCCGTCGAGAGCGTGACTACGTCCGCCGCCGTCACTTTGGCCACGACCATGTCGCCGCCGGTGCTGATGGTGACGTCGTTGCCCGCGCCCTTCGCATTGGCGGTGAGCGAGTTGATCGAGCCGACGTCGTTGATGAAGATGCCACCCGCGTTGGCGTTGGCCGTCAGCGTATCGACATCGGTTTCGAGGCTGTTGGCGCCGGTGCCGATGAAGGTGCCGGCGGTCAGCGTCAGGGCACCGGCCTTGACATCGAGCACGGTGTCGTTCGCGTGATCGGTGATCGAAGTCTTGGCCGTGATCGTCACCGCACCGGTGCCGACATTAATGCTATTGATAGCCACGCTGCCGCCCGTGTTGGAGAAAGCGAAGGTCGAGGCCGTGGCCGAGTTGAACGACAGCTGATTCGCCGAACCCGGCTGCACGAAGTTGAGCGCGCCGCCGTTCAGGGTCATCGCCACCGCGCCGTTGTTGGTCTCGATGGCGAGCGCGGTCAGCGTGCTGGAGTTGGAAATATAGGTCCCCACACCACTATTCAGCACCTTCGTGGAAAGGCTGCCGGCGTTGACCTCGAGTGCGTCGCTGCTCGCGCCGATGCCCGTACGAGCTTCAAGCGTCGCGGATGCAGCGGTGATATTCGCGTCCACCCCATTGCCATCGGTGATCGCATCGGACTGCGACTTCACCGTGACGCTGCCGCCGTTCGCGGTGATGGAACCGAACACGATGGCCCCTGCCCCGCTGGACAGGACCACATTGTTGCCCGTGCCGCCCGCCGTGATCGAAGTGGCATTCACACCATCGGCTTCATTGGCAAAGACACCGCCATTGGTCGTGGTGGCCTGCAAGGTCATGACCGTGGTCTCAATCGAATCGGACGCGTTGCCGAAGTCGCCCCCCGTCTTCACGATGAGGTCACGCGCCATGATATTGGCGCTATCCTGATTACCATCCACGATGATGCCAGCCGCATCGAGAGTGAGTTTGTTCGCGATCTTGAGATCCAGGACCACCATGTCGCCGCCCGACTTGATCACCGCGCTGCTCGTGCCGGCCACGGCGCTTTCGCCAGCAGGCTGCACGACCACGGAACCATTCGCGCCGGACTGAGGCGCTACACCCTTGTCCTGGACGACGATCGAATTGATCATCACGTCATTCGCTTCATCGATGTACACGCCGCCATCCGAAGCGGTGGCGGTCAGCATGTTCACATCGGTGCGCAGCGAAGCCGACGACGAACCAATCCCGCCGTAGTACTTGGTCGCACCCGGTCCATTGAAGCCCTCTGCAATGAGGTTCAGCTGGGTCGCGGTGATATTCGGAGTGATCCCGGCGGTGCCCACGATGGAGCCACCCTTCGCGTTCAGCACCACGCTGCCGCCGCCCAGATTGATCGTGCCGATCGTCATCGGAGCATTCACGGTGGTGGGAGTCGTCCCACCCGGCGAACCATTGGTGTGATCCGCATCGGCCAGCACCAGATAACCCACGAAGTCGCTCGCCGGGGCGCCGCCCGGCAGCTGCACGTTCGCATTGATCACGCCGGCGGCCACTTCGAGCGCGCCGTTGCCCTGCCCCAAAGCTTCACCGAAAGTAGCGTCCGTGGCGGTCGCGGTGAGATTCAAAATACCCGCGGTCAGGTCGTCTTCGCTGGTCATGGCCCCGGCGGTGGGAGCAGCGTCACCCGCGGTTTCCCGGAGGAAGCCGGCGGTGGAAATATTCAGCGTTCCGGTGGTCTTGACCTTGTCGATGGTGATGCCACCCGCCGGGCCAAAGTCACCGACATCGACGGTGAGATTGATGGTCCCGCTCCCGGCATTCAGCGTCACCCCCGAGAGCGTGGTGATCGAGCCGGCACCGGCGACGCGCTCGCTGTCGATCCCAGCGGCGTCGTTGGCGATGATCGTCAGCGTCTTGTTCGCGAGATCGATGTTGTTATTGATAATCACCGAACGGCCGGCCTGTAGCTTCAGGTCCTGCGTCATGTTCAGTGCCGCGTTCACCGTAATGTCGTTATTGGCCTGAATCGTCACGGCGGAAGCCGCACTATTGAGGACCGCCGCCGAGAGCGTCACATCCGTCGAAGGCGTATCGCTGAACTGATCCGCTCCGGGGAGAGTGCCCGCCCCCGAACTCGCGATGATCACGTTTTTCGGATCGATCAACAGCGTGCCGGTCTTGCCGGAGACCGCCGTCGTATCCACGTGGCCGGTCAGCGAAAAGCCACCCGCCGAACTCACTTCCACAAAACCCCCATCACCGGCGCCGAGACCGCGGGCGGTCAACTGACCAGACATCGTGGTATTGGCATCGGACCACAGATAGATCGAGCCCCCCGACTTCCCGCTCACATCGATCGTCGCGTTCGATGAGACCAGCGTTTGCAAAGTTGAGATCATCTTCACCGAACCGCCATTCGTGGCGGAGGAACCGAGCGCGATGATCTGGCCGAAATTGCCTACCTGCTTGCCGGTCACGATGAGTTCGCCCGCAGCGCCGCCCGCCGGATTCGCCGACACATCGATCAAGCCATCATTGCGAACCACTCCGCTCGCCGAAAGAGTCACCTGCGCTCCGGTGGCATAGAGATGGCCCTGCACCGTGATCGTGGAACCCACGAGGTCGACCGCACTATGGAAGATCGCGGAATCGACCACGACCGCACCCGTGGCCCCCGCGGTACCGATGGTCATCTTGCCCCCCAATTCCACCGCGGCCAGATCGGCATCGGTCAGATCGAGGCGGCCGGCCGAATCAGCGCTGGCGCCGATTTCGACATCGAACATCGAAGAGTGCCCACGCACGACGAGATCGCCGGAAATGTGGGCCGAACCGACGCCGCCAAGGAAGTCGACTTCGTCCGAGAGGAGCAACGCGGAGCCACCCACCGAAAGGCCATCGCCGACGACAATGCTCGTCGAAGAATCAATAATGATATTGCCTGTGACCTGGACGCTCCCTTTGAACGTCACGCTGGAAGCATGCGTGACGATTAGGTCGCCTTTGATCGTCAGGCCATCTTCAAAGACCAGAGCGCCGCTGGTGTCGAAGGCGACCCCGTGGTCGGAGGTAAAGTGAGTGCTGAAGAGGTCGGTATCAGCAATATGCTCCGGGGTCTGCGGAGCCGAGAGCGAGCCAAAAAGGACGCCGATGTCTGCTGACATCAGCACCCGGGCCTCAAGATTCTCGGGGAGGGGAGAGATACGCGACTTTTCCGAACGGCGGGACGGGGTGGGCTTGATCATGTGCCCGCGCAAAAAAGCAACGCAGATGCCATTCCATCCTCAAGATTCGGGGGAAACTATGTATCTTCGGGCGGGGAATTTTCCGTAGCGCCCCGGAGTAAGACCCTAGGACTCCGATCTTCACGCACGCGTTCCATCAAGAGGGAGAGAGCATGGGATATACGAGGTACCCAAAGAACTGTCCCTACGGGGACCAGCCACACTCCACCACCCGCCTCTTCCGATCCGCGTTTCACACTGGAATTCAACAGGTTACAACCATTTAGAAGCACCCCTTCCCACATGAGGCTCCTTCAGAAATGAGGTGACCAGCAGCCCAAAGGCGGTCAGCAAATCTCCCGTAAGGACGCCTTTCAACCCCGGCTTTTTACCTAAGGGCCCCTCTGTCCAACACTGGGCAACCGGAAGGTCGTTAGAGGAAGCGACGCCAGGAGTTGTCGTTGAGCCGGCCTGCCCGCCAACCCAATCGATTGAGCTGATCAATTCCCGATGAACAACGCCGCAGGAAGCGTGGAATCTGGCTGTGACTGAACGGGCGACAAACCGAATCCTGCGCTCAAGTCTTGCAGAATCACCCCTTCAAAGGGCGCGGGCTTGCCATTTGAGTCCGGAGCAGAGCCGGAAAAACGCCCGTCGGTGATATTCATTTTAAACTTCACCCTTGAGCCGGGCGAAACAGTCCAGCCCCCTGTGGTCTTAATCGTCAGGCAGGCCGGGTATAGCATGTCGCCAATCTGAAGGGAAAATTGTTTGGTTGTCGGATCCTTCACCAGCGAACGTGTTTTCAGGTATTCACTACCCTTCATATCCACGCTCGTCGATGACGCGTCTGATGGCCGTTTCCATTGAAACAAGCCTTCAAGGTTTGGTTGAACTTCGCCATCGGCGGCCATCCTCCCCGCAAACCTTCCCCCTGCGCGATATGGAGTCGTATAAAATGGAATCGTCGTATCGGCCCCCGAGAAGCCCGCGGCGGAAAACGCTCTGCCATCGCCGAGTTTGCCTACCCACGAGGCGGAACCCGTAGCGCCGATGTTCAGAACCCCGAAACCATCACCCAACGCAAAATCGACGTCCGGTGCCGGCATCAGCCGGGTGGTATAACGTTTGGCGCCAGCGAGAGGCGGCGTCGCGCGTTGCCCGGAGAATGTCCAGACCTTCGGATTTACTGCCATCGGACCATCACTTCCTTCGATCAACTCGAATTCCGTATATTTTCCCACCACGGAACCGAGAGGATCATGGGGATCCACGTGAAACTCGATGATCTTGCTTTCCTTGTCGAACCACCCCCAAAGGTTGAAGGTTCCGTCCCCGTTCCATTTGCCGGACACTGCGTGCGTTTTTCCTGCGATTCGGATTTTGGCGGTAAAGGCCCCCAGCTTAGTCAGCTTTATCAAAACATCGCCGTCGTATTCGTCTCCCTCCTCGGTGCGCAGCAGCGAATGATAGGTCCCTCCTGCGTAGCCGAATGCTGGCATAAACACGGCTTGAAGATTTCGCGCCGCATCGACAGGAAATCGATACGTCTCGTCAACGCTGACCAGCTGGCCATCCTCATACCATCCGACCAACACCTGACCCGAGGGCGGAAAAGCCATTACTGTCGCAGTGGCGCCTTGCTTATACTATTTACTTCCGAGAAGGAGTGCGCCCTTTACCGATGAAAGGCTGATTTTATACAACACAAATGGCTTTGTCCGCGCGTGAAAATCGCTCAAATCGAGTGGGCGAAAGGTGTTTCCCCCGCTGATATTCGGGACAAAAAACGCGTTGTCGGCAAATAAGACTTCTGAAAAATACGCTGTATCGTTGGGGTCCAGCGCAAACGGATTCACTACTGGGATGATGTATTCCGCCTCATCGCGATGCCAGGTGCCATCTCCATCGTTGTAATAATTGATGAAGTTCGGCGGATCAGAGTCACTTGGATTGGGGCTGCTCCGCGGGTGCAATCGTAGAGCGGTCCTTACTGCCATCACACGACCGTTTCCGGCAGCCAGAATGTATTCGCTGTCATTGTACCACGACGGTCCGTCGTAGTGAGGGAGCTGCAATTCCGTTTTCCAATTTTCGAAATCCGAGCTACTCAGTACCGAGCCAATCCGATTCGCATCATCGGGCAACCGCATCACATAGACTTTTCCATGCTCCGAAACCACATTTGAGGGAGAGAAAGCTATACGGCCCGGAATATTGAGGCGCTCTTTCCAAGTAATGCCATCAGTCGAGGTGGATACTTTTGTCTGACCGGCCCGATAACCTACATCTGAAGCGATCGCGACAAACTGCCCGGAGCAAAAAAACACCTTGTAGGAAGTGGAGGCAGACGCGGAGGGCCAGGAAGCCTTTTTATAGGACCAGCTAACTCCATTCGTGGAGGTAAAAGTTCCCAGCGAGTGTCCTGCGATGAATCGACCGTTTCCGTAGGCAAAATACGCGGGTGCCCCCAAAAGCCCGTTACGGAATTGACCGTTCGTGGCGGTCGGAACAGGCGAGGCGATGGTGAAGCGATGCCAAGTCCGTCCATCTTTCGAAGAATAGATCCGCATCTCCCCTCCTTTTCCCCCACTGCCCGAATCTGAAACGAAGCTCAGAAAGTGGTCATTGACAAAGGTCGGGCTGAAAAGCTCAGGAACCGCGACCTCCTCCCAGCTTATATAGTCGGACGAAACGAGCAACGCGGCACGCTTAGGGGTGCTGTCGATGAGTGCCTGCGCGACATACACTCCATTGCCAAAGGCCGCTTTGAATGGTTCCACTTTGTCACCATTGACCAAAATGGGCCCCGACTGATCCCGCCAATTGCCTGCCCGCGCGACGAAAACATCGAACTCGACGTTTTCGAGCAATTTGAAGCCAAACCCGTCGTCACTGGGATCGAGACGAAAGAGGTCGTTCAATTGACCCACACCGCCCCGTTTTCGCACCACATAGTTCACAGCCCAATCGGTATTGACCGGCTTGACCGTGACCCTGCGATTGGTCCACGCTTGAAAATTCCCCTGTCCCGAGATGGATACAAAGGAGGCGGCCTCGGCGGGCAGCACGTTGATCTTCACGTTGTAGGTGCCTTGGTAAGGAGTGAAGTGGGCTATCAGCGTTCTGGGTCCCGCGACGGTGAAAGTGTAGGATGCAGACGTACTCACGAGCGCATCACGTTCGAACCAACCGGAAAATACTAGTGAAGGGGAAGGTGAAGCGACGACCGTCGCGCTATCCCCCGCCCGGATGAGGCCTCCGCCTCTCACGGTGCCGCCGTAGTCTGGAATCGGAGCCGTGCGCCAGGGGGAAATGCCGGTGCAGGTAACGGTGATGAGTGCTTCGGGGATCAGCGGTGGCGGTTGCCAAACGACGGAACCTCCCGAACCGCCGGTGGTCGAGATGGGCTTCCCATCCGTGCCGCTAATCGCGACAATGGCGACGCGGACGATGCGAAATCCACTGGGCCGTTCTTCGCTGGAGACGTCGAATGTCTGGCCCGGATCAATCCTCATTCGCTGCGTTGCGGCGACGGGATAGAAAAGGAGATGCAGCCCCTGTGCGTCCTCCACGGTGAGGGAAAGACGAACGAGAATTGATTGGGACAAGTTGTTCTTGAGCTCCCAGGGCAAATGGTACGGAACGTAATCGTACTGAAACTCCCCCCTTCCCCACCTGAAATCCACCCCACCGGTCGCACCGTTAAATATCCGCTGCCAACCGTTCCATTGGATAGCAAAAGCGCTGGTTGCCAGCTGGACTAAAAATACCAACAGCAGCAGCAATTTGCTTCCGAAACCGATGATCCGAGTTCGGTCAGGGCGGAGGCTTACGTCATGAAGAGAAGCAGAGAGCGTCACCGGCTCAAAAAACAATCGGCTACCGCGCATCCGCAGCGGCGATCGATCCCATCCAATCTTTGAGTGAAAAATTTTTCAGGGGATTGCTTCATGTGCGCTTTTGATAGTGTCGAGTAGAGAACGTGTACTGTCTTGTCAAGGTACCTGCGGCAGCCCACGGGATAGGTGATGGTTGCGCGATCGGCCTACCGCCAGCCGCGGTCAAATTTGGTCGGTCTGACATCCTCGAACGTCGCCAAACCTCGATAGAAGTGTTCCCCGTTTTGCTCCCACTCGACGCTCGACCCACGAGCGGAAGTTGTTGATGAGAAGCAACGCTGGAGGCGGGGGAGGGAATCGAACCCTCGAATAGGGGTTTTGCAGACCCCGGCCTTACCACTTGGCTACCCCGCCAGTTGCGTGAAGGGCGAGACTAGCGGGGGTCGGTGGCGGACGCAAGGGGGTCTGCGGGAAAATTTCACGGAAAACGATTTTTTCCTGCTCTTTCGCCGGTTTCGGGCCGGGCCAAATCTCGCTGGGCCGCTGGCCGGCGCAGCGAGTTACGCTCGTGCCAGTGCCAGCTACGACGAGGAAGCCGTAACCGTCGTCCCTTTCTCGAAGGCTTCGCGGACGATGGCGATGAGCTTGGAGGTGAGGTACGGCTTGGGCAGGTAGTTGCGGCCTTCGACGAGGTCCACGTCGCTGGAGAATAGCTCGGAGCTGTAGCCGCTGCTGTAGATCACTTTGAGATCGGGTTTGTCGGCGAGGAGCTTGCGGGAAAGATCGAGGCCATTGTGCTCGCCGGGCATGACCATGTCGGTGAGGAGGAGTTCGACTTCCCCCCGAATCTCGGGCCAGCGAGCGAGTGCGGCGTCGCCGCTTTCGGCTTCGAGCACGCGGTAGTCGTAGTGCTCGAGCATCTCGCGCACGAGGCTACGGACGGCGTTGTCGTCCTCGACGATAAAAATGGTCTGATTGGCGCCGGACGGATCCAGATCGGGGGCGGCGGTGGTTTCGGCTTCGGCCTGTTTTTCGGTGGCAGGGAGGTGCACTCGGAAGGTGGAGCCCTGGCCGGGTTCGGTGACGACGTCGATCCAGCCTTCGTGCTGGCGGACGATGCCGTAGACGGTGGCAAGCCCCATGCCGGTACCTTTGCTCACTTCCTTGGTCGTAAAGAAGGGTTCGAAGATGCGGGCGCGCGTGGCTTCGTCCATACCGGTGCCGTTGTCGCTGACACTGAGGCAGACATACGCGCCGGGGCGGGCATCGGCGGGGGTCTCCTCATTGGGTGCGGTGAGGAAAGCGGCGTGGGTTTCGATGGTGATGCGCCCGCCTTTTGGCATGGCGTCGCGGGCATTGAGCGTCAAATTCATGATCACCTGCTCGATGCTGGTTTGGTCGGCATAAATCGGAGGAAGCCCCGGCGTGCCGAGGCAGGACAACTCGACTCGTTCGCCCAGGATACGGCCGAGCATTCCGCGCAGGCCATCGAGGACGGAGTTGAGATTGAGCACCCGGGGACGGAGGATTTGCTGGCGGCTGAAAGTGAGCAACTGGCGGGTGAGATCGGCGGCGCGTTCGGCGGCCTGCTCGATTTCCTCGAGAGATTCGACGGTTTCAGCGGGCAGTTTTCCACTGGAAAGCAGGAGACTGGCGTGACCCTCGACGATGGTGAGGAGGTTATTAAAATCGTGCGCAACCCCGGCGGCGAGCTGGCCGACGGCTTCCATTTTTTGCGATTGGCGCAGGCGCGATTCGAGCCGCAGGCGCTCGGAAATATCCTGAATGAGGAGCAGCGCGTGCGGTTCGCCTTCGAGGGAAATACGGGCCGAGGAGACGACGACATCGCGCGGTTCGCCTCCGGCGATGGAAAGGCGGGCAGTGCTGTCATTCGAGCCGGCGGCCGATTCGGCGTAGGTCACGATAAAGTCGAGTTCCTTCGGGGTGCGGCCGACGATGGTTTCGCGGCTGAGGCCGAGCAGGGCCAGAAACGCGCGGTTCACATCCACAAACCGATCTTCCCGCAGCGACTGGATCGCCATGCCAACCGGGCTGGCCTGGAAAGCGGTGGCGAAACGCTCTTCGGAGCGCTGCAACTCGGCCGTGCGCTCGGCGACGATCGAATCGAGCTGCTCGACCCGGAGCAAGGCGCGGCGGGTCATGACCCATTTTTTGGTCAGCGCGTGGGCGAGCTGGAGCACTTCGACATTGTCGAAAGGCTTCTTCAGGATCACGAGATTGTCGTTTACCCCGAGCCGCTGGCTCATCTTTTCCCACGAGTAGTCCGAGTACGCGGTGCAGATGACGATCTGCAGGCCGGGATCGACTTTCCAGAGGTGCTCGATCGTTTCGACGCCATCCCAGCCGGGAGGCATGCGGATATCGACAAAAGCCAGCGCGTAGGGCCGGCCGATGGCGTGAGCCTGCTGCACTTTTTCCAGGGCTTCCTTCCCCTGCGAGGCAAATTCCAGATGGAACCGGCCGAGGTGGGAAGCCGACGGGGCTGGCTGGTCAAAAAGTACGGCTTCCACGGCTTCGAGCGCGATATTCCGCGCGCCGGAACCGAGCAGGATCTTCCGAAAATCCTCATGAATGGCAGGATTGTCGTCTACGATCAGAATGCTCAGAGCTGAATCCATCGATTATGCAGTCAATGCGGTCACCGCGGCTTCATCAGCAGCGGTACTCGGGGTGGCCGGGGCGGCAATGGGGAGTTCGAGAGTAAACGTAGCACCCTTGCTGCGGCCCGCACTGAAAACCCGCAGCTGCCCACCCATCTGCTGGGCGGCAAGCGCGGCACTGTGCAGGCCAAAGCCGTGGCCGTCGGGCCGGGTGGTAAAGCCGTGGGAGAAAATGCGGGTGAGGTTTTCCTCGGGAATGCCGATCCCGGTATCGATCACCTCGATCGCGATGCGATGGTCCTCGCCCACGGTATGCAGGCGCATGGTGATCTGGCGTTCGCCGGTGCCGCCTTCGTCGATGGCGTACTTGGCGTTGCGGATGAGGTTCACGAGGATTTGCAGGACCTTGTGTTTGTCCGCGGAGATCGCCGGCACCTGATCGTAGTCGCGAACCAGCGAAACCCGGTGCCGTTCAAAGGCGCCGAGGTTCATGCGAATGGCGTCCTCGATGAGTTCCTCAGCCTTGAGCGTCTCGATCACACCGGAGACCCGCGCGTAATTCTGCTGCATGGCCACGATGTCCTTGATGTGCTCGATATTGCGGATGAGCAAATCGAGTTCGCTGAGGACGGCGGAGCGGTCGTGCGACAGCTGCTCGCTGGCTTCCACGAAGTAGCCCGGGAGGAGCTTGCCACGGGGATCCTCGATGAGGAATTGGCCGAGCGTGCCGTTTTGGTCACGCAGGAGATGGCTGGCGCGGACGAGGTTTTCGAGGCGGGTACTACCGAGGCGTTCGGCGATCAGCGTGGCGGAAACGTTCACGCTATTGAGTACGTTGCCGACATTGTGGAGGACGCCGGTCGCGACTTCGGCCATCCCGGCCTGGCGGGACGCTTCCATCAACTGGCCGTGCACCCGCTGCAATTCCGCTTCGGCGCGGGTGCGCTCGGCGATTTCCGCCTGGAGCGCGTCTTCGCGTTTCTCGATCTGCTCGAGCATCGAATTGAACGTATCCGTGAAGTCGCCGACTTCATCTTCCGCTTCCTTGCGCGCGCGCTGGGAATAATCGCCACCGGCGGCGATCTGGTGAGCGGTATCGGCGAGCGCCTGGATGGGTCCGCAGATCAGCCGCTCCAGCTTCGACGAAACGATCACCGCGACGAGGAAAGATGAAGCCAGTACGGCGACCAGGATCCCCGCGTAGAGCGCGTGCAGCTTCACTGAAGCAGCGCGGTAGTCGGAGACCAGATAGAGGGTGCCGACCCGTTCCCCGTCATTGAGGATCGGGTGCACATAGATCAATTCACCAGCCACGGTATGGAAGCCATCGGCCGTGAGCGAAGGATCGTCGCCGTGGTTCCATTCGCGCCCGTAGCCGGAAGCGACCTGGCCATTTTGCAGGCGGATAAAAGCGCCGGCGATGTGCGGCTTGGCTCTGAGGCCGTTGAGGAAATCCTGCGTCGTCTCGGGCGCACCGAGCGCGATGGTCGGGGCGCTCAGGCCACTCACGATCTGCGCGACGGAAACGAGGTCGCGTTGATAGTCGCGCTGGAAAAAGAAGTACTGGAGCGCAAAGAGCGCACTCGAAGCGACGACCAACGCCGCGGTACAGGTGGCCAGGATCACCAACCGCAGCTTCCGCTGAATGGGGACATTCCGAAGACGAATCATGGCGTGGGGGGGGTATTGACGCCATCTGCCAATCGCCGTTCCCCTCCCTGCCGGACGGCTGATTGTGGCGCAGCCATGCGCAGAACGAACCCGTTGGGCTCGATCCGTTCGCGGCGGGCCGCTTCGAGACTGAAAAGGTAGCGGATTTGCCCGTCGAAATTCGCGAACTGAATCACGCCGCCGGACGAGAGGAAGTTATCCGTCTCGCCCACGGTAAGCACGTTTTCGCGGCGGGTCTCCCCCAGCACCCCGCGCAGGCGGTCGCGCTCGGAGCGGCTGATAAAGATCAGGTGGCAGATCGCAAACTCCTCGCGCTGAGTCACCCGGCGGATTTGCACCGGCCGCCCCTGGATCCGGCGATCCTGAATGTCTTCGCGCAGGTATTCGCTGATCAAGTCCGTGCCGCAGATGCCGATGATGAAGGGCGATTCCGGCAACGGGAAGCGGCGGTCCGGCCACTTGCAGTTACGGAGGAAGTTGCAGATCAACCGGGCCTTTTGCTGATACTCACCGGATAGACCCAAGTCTTCGGCCTGAGCCGCCCCCGAAAAAAAGATCGAAATAAGGGTCAGCAGGGTAAACACCCTAGGGAAAAACCCCGCACCGATGAGGTTTTTTCGCAAGCATGCGATAACCCGAGCGCGGCCGTAAAAAGTTACGGCCCGCGCTTTGCGCTCCAACTCCAGAGTTTTCACCAGAAGCGAAGCAGGCAAATCAGGTTTCGAAAGCAGACTCATTCGTCGCTAAATTAAAGAGTTCCCCCTAATGAGCAATGGACGTGCCTTTCGGGGTGCTGTCGCATTCTTGAAACGTGAAAGCGTGCCACTCGGAGGCGGAATTCGGGCGCCGCTGGCGCAAATTGGCCAGCGGCAGCGCAAATTCCCGACCAAGAGCGGTTAACAGCAACGGCGGATTCCCCGGAAACGGTCTTCTTGCGCAGTCAGGAAGACATTCTGGCGACCACGAGGAGTGCGAGCGGTGGTGCAGTCGCACTCCTCGGCCCGGACCTGGGCTCGATCGACGTCTGCCTGGCCACTGAGTTCCTTGAGCAGCGTAAAGGCAAGTGCCGCGGCGCCGAGTGCAGCCGCCGGATTCCCTGATTCAATCGCTGCGGCCGGCAACCAGACCGGCTCGGTTTCGCTCGTTTTGGGTGGCTTGCTTCCCCGGAGCAGCGCGAGCCATTCGCCGATACTCAGGACCACGATCCCCCCGACGAGGATCAGGAACGCGGAGGTCACCCCGGCATCCACGGTATTGTTGAAGCGAATGGTCTGCGTGGCTTTGAGCGCTTTTTCCGCCGCCGCGATCGCCGAGGCATCGTTGGCGGTTTTCGCCTGGGCGAGCTGTTGCTCGAGAGCAGGCAGCTTTTTCCCAGCCGTTTCGGCGGCGGAGAGGAACCCAATCTTCGGGTTCGGATCTTTCACTTTCACCAGCCCAGCCGTCATAGTGACGGTAAGCAGCCAAACCAACGGCAGCAGCGTGACCAGGACCAGAGCCGGGGTGCGGCCCCGCTGGATCTGCGTCTTCAGCAGGATGGTGGTGGCCAGACAGAGGGCGATGCTGGCGAGCAGCTGATTGGCGATGCCAAAGATCGGCCAGAGCGCTTTCACCCCGCCATCGGGATCACGCACGCCCATGATGAGGAAGAATCCCCACCCCAGCACGACCGCGGCGCTGGCGATTACCCCGGCGCCAGTACTCTGGGTGTTCCCAAAAGCGGGGAAGGCTTTCCCCAGGCTGTCTTGCAACAAGTATCTCCCCACCCGCGTACCGGCATCGAGCGTCGTGAGGATAAAGAGCGCCTCGAACATGAGGGCGAAGTGGTACCAGACGTCCAGCCAACGCCCGTGCGTGACTTCGGAGAAAATCTTCGCCATGCCGACGGCGAGCGTGGCCGCTCCACCAGTGCGTCCGAAGAGGGTCACCTCGCCCATTTGCTTGGCCAGCGTGCCCATTTCATCTGCGGACACCGTCACGGGCACGGGCACGAATTTACCCGGCTGCGCGGGATCAGTCCCCCACTCCGTCAATCCACTCGCGGCAACACTCTGCACGGTTGCGGCGGCATCACCGCCGGGAGTATTCACGGCGAGATACACGCCCGGATCGAGGGTGCAGGCCGCGATCATGGCCATGATGCCGACGAGGCTTTCCAAGCACATCGCCCCGTAACCAACCGACCGCGCGTGGCTTTCCCGGGTGATGATCTTCGGCGTGATGCCGCTGGAAATCAGGGTGTGAAAGCCACTGATCGCCCCGCAGGCGATGGTGATGAAGCAGAACGGAAACAGCTTGCCGGGAACCACCGGGCCGGAGCCATCGATGAATTTCGTGACCGCCGGCATATGCAAATCCGGCAGCACGAGCAGGGTCCCGATGGCCAGTGCGCCGATCGTGCCGAGCTTCATGAAGGTGCTGAGGTAATCGCGCGGCGCGAGCAGTAGCCACACCGGCAGCACACTGGCGAGAAAGCCGTAACCGATCACCGACCAGGCCAGCGGCTCGGCTTTGATCAGGAAGAGGTGATGCCAGTACGGGCTCTCGTGCACGGCTTTGCCTCCCCACACGGCGAGGAGGAGCAGCACGACGCCGATCACTGAGACTTCGAGCACCTTGCCCACCCGGATGAAACGCAGGTAACCGCCCATGAACATCGCGATCGGGATCGTCGCGGCGACGGTGAAGACACCCCAGGGCGATTCAGCCAACGCCTTGACCACGACCAGCGCGAGCACCGCGAGCAGGATGATCATGATGGCCAGAATGGCGACCACCCCCACAGCCCCGGCCACCGAGTTCAACTCGTCCTTCACCATTTGCCCCAGTGATCGTCCATCGCGCCGCATGGAAGCGACGAGGATGATGAAATCCTGCACCGCGCCCCCGAGCACGACGCCGATCAAAATCCAAAGCGTACCTGGCAGGTAGCCGAATTGCGCAGCCAACACCGGCCCGACCAGCGGCCCTGGGCCACTGATCGCCGCGAAGTGGTGGCCAAAGACGATCCACTTGTTCGTCTTCACGAAATCCTTCCCATCCTCGTGGACCTCGCAAGGCGTCGCGCGGCGGTCGTCGAGCGCCAGCACGGAAGCGGCGATCCATTTGGAATAGAACCGGTAGCCGATCGCGTAGGTGCACAAGGCCGCCACGACGATATAGCCGGAATTCAGCGGTTCACCGCGGCGCAGGGCAATCGTGGCGTAGGCCACGATGCCGAGAAGCACGACGGCAAACCAGATGAGGAGGGAGAGGGCACGTTTCACCCCGTGCGTTTGCCATGTCCCCTGCCCCGGGTGCAACCTCAACGTAGGCAGCTCTTCGCGAAGACCGCCGATATCGGGAGCATTACACGTCGCAAATCCCGACCGCCTGGCGCAGCGACGCCAGCGCATCCGGCTTCGCCGGGATGAATTCCTGGGCGACGTGCCCCTGGTAACCGATCTCCAGAATCGCGCGCATGATCGCCGGGTATTGGAGCTCCTGCGTGTCGTCGATCTCGTGCCGGCCGGGCACCCCACCGGTGTGGTAGTGCGCGAAGTACTGGTGATCCCGCCGGATCGTCGCGATCACGTCCCCTTCCATGATCTGCATGTGGTAGATATCGTAGAGCAGCTTGAAGTTCGCCGAGCCGATGCGTTTGCACAGTTCGACGCCCCACGCGCTCTTGTCGCACATGTAGTCCTTGTGATTCACGCGGCTGTTGAGCAGCTCCATGACCAAAATCACGCCCCGCTTTTCGGCATAAGGCAGCACCTTTTTGAGCCCTTCGGCGCAATTCTTCAGGCCGGTTTCCTCATCCATCCCCTCGCGGTTGCCGGAGAAACAGATGAGGTGTTTGAAGCCCGCGTCGGCGACGGCGTCGATGTAGGGCTCATACGCCTTGACCAGTAGTTCGTGGTGCTCCGTACGATTGAACGCTTTTTCGATCCGCCCCAGCTTCACGCCGCCCGGTCCTTCGATGGTCGGAAACGTGGTCATCGCGCAGCTGAGCCCATGTTTCTTGAGCGTTGGAAAATCGGTCGGGGCGACCAGTTCGATCGATTGCAGCCCCATCTCCTTCCCCGCCACACAAAGGTCTTCGAGGGCGATTTTCGGATAACACCACTTGCAGACCGAGTGATGGATGCCGCCCTTGAGCGCAGCTTCAGCCGCGAAAAGACGAGGGGCGAGAGCGGCCGCAGCCGCAGCGACGCCAGTGGTACGAAGGAGGGAACGGCGGGAGATCATGCCGGAAGGCTGGCACATTCCCTCCACGTTGAAAAGCGTGGTGCCCAGCTTAAGTAGCTTCGCCCGATGAAGCGCCCGCCTCCACCGGAAGCGCCTTTTCCACCCGCACGAGATACCGGCTCGCGGCGAATCCCCGGAAGCGCACCCCATCCAGTTCGGTCTCGACCTCCAGCCACGCATCGTCCGACTGGCCAGAAATACACTGGACCTGCTGCCCGTCCGGCAGTCGAGCCAGCACCTCCGCACTTGCATCGCTCTTGGGAATATCGCGCAGATTCAACCAGCCCGTCCGGATCTCCACGAGGAAGACCGCGCCAGCGAGATCCTCGGACGATTCCTCATCCTTCGGTTCGGGCAACGCAGAGCTGGTCGGATCAGCCGGCCCCAGCACGACCGCCCGGGCGAGACGAAAGTACTCGCCGATATTCTCCCCGTAGAATCGCTTCGTGACTTTGTTAAAATAGCCCTGCTTTAAGCCCTTCACCGGATTCGCCCGGCCGGCGTTGTAGGCGACGGCGAGCAGGATTTGTTCGGTTTCCGTCAGCACTTTTTTCGCCGTCCACTTCTGCCGCGCCTGGGCGGCTTTCAGCTCCGCGATGAAACGCGCGAGGCAATCGCCGAAGTTGCGCCATTTCTTCTGCAGGAAGAACTCGGCATCATCTTTGAAAAACTGCAGGTCGTACTGAAACAGGCCATACCCGTGGCAGAACTTGTCCGGATTTTTGTAGGCCGCTTCGTAGCCCTTGTCGTACTTCTTCACGAGCGCGAGCGCTTCCCGAGCAATGGCAAACATCCGCTCGCCCTTCGGATGAGCCAGCAGCGCCGCTTTGTTTCTCGGAAAGGCAGACCGGCTCGGCGCATCGATCGTGTCGCCCACGCAAATCTCCAAAAGGTCAGCGGTGCTCAAACGCTCGATCCGCGGCCCCCAAAGATAGCCCGTCTCCTGATATGCGATCGCCACCAGCAAATCGATGCTGTAGGGAGTCCCCGCCAGGCCTTGGGTCAGCTCTTTTTGAAATCGCTGCTTCAGCCACTGGATCGCGTCTTTGGTGTTCATTGCCTATTTCGATCGGTGTTGGGGGTTGGGTCTTTCCTCTCGCGATGCAGTTCTTATTCCTCGGTTCCCACGGATGCACTGCCCGTCTGGCCTGAAACCGACTTATTCCGCCGGCCTCGGCGCGCGGCGTTCGTACTCGACGGCGAGCAGGCACACGTCGTCGGAGAAGCCCGCGTGGGCAGCGAAGGTCTGCGCGTCTTCGAGCAGCCCGGCGAGCAGGTCGCCGGCTGGGCGGAGCAATTGCGCCCGCAGAGCGGCTTCGAGGCCATCGGTTTCGTAGAGATCACCACTGGGCGCTTCCACCTCGGAAAAACCGTCGGTGTAGAGAAAGAGCAGATCGCCGGGAGTCAGCTCGACTTCGCTATTGGCGTAGCGGGTTTCCGGGAAAATGCCGAGCGGACGCGAGCGTTCCGAGCCTTTCAAGGCCAGCCGTTCGATCCGGCCCTCTTTTCGCCGCAGCAGATAGGGGCGCGGGTGGCTGGCATTGGCCCAGCGCATGACGCCGGTTTGCGTATCGATCACGCCATAGAGCGCAGTGGAGAAAAGCACACTGCCGCCGACCTGCTGGAAAATCGTGGTGTAGGTGCTGTTCAAGCGCGTAAGAAAAGCCCCGGGGTCGTGCGCCAGATCGCGCAATTGCTCGATCAAGCCACGAATCGTCGCCACGACCAGGGCCGAGCGAATCCCGTGACCCATGACATCCGAAATGAAGATGCCCACCTCGTGATCCGAGAGGGGTCGGGCGTCGAAGAAATCGCCTCCGATCGATCCGCTCGGGTAGTAAAGATTGCGGATCTGGAGTTGTGCTTCGCCTTCCACCGATCCACGTGGGAAAGCCTGGAAATCGGCCGGCAGAAAAGCCCGATGCAGCTCGGAGGCCACGTCGAGGTCGCCCTGCATCTGGGCGTTTTTTTCGTGGAGCTCGGCGGCGTAGGTCTCGAGCTGGCGCTGCGCTTGTTTCTGCAGGGAAACGTCGAGGACCGAAAGCACCAGACCGACCTGTTCGCCGTCGGTGTTGAGGTTCGGCACGGCGGAAACCTGGGCAAAAAAAGTCGAGCCGTTCAGCCGCTTCATTTCCAATTCCCCCGACCAGGTCTCGCCGCGCACGGTTGCCGCGAGGATTTCGTCGACCCGCTCGGAGGCACAGGCGAATTCACGCAGATGATGCCCTTCGACCTGGGGTTCCTCGGTAATGGCGAGGAAGGAAAGGAAGGCAGGGTTCCAGTACTCGATCTGTCCGTCGAGGCTCACGATCACGATGCCACTGCCGGCGTTTTGCAGCGCGGTATTGCCGGTGCGCAGGCGGTCCTCCTGCTCTTTGCGCAGGGTGATATCGCGGAAGAAAAAGCTCAGGTGATCCTTGATGCCCAGCCGGAGCCGGTTCACGGAAATCTCCGCGGAGAAATACGTGCCATCACTGCGCACGCAGTAGGCCTGCATGAGCACGAACCGATTGGCCTTGAGGGCTTCCTTGATCGTGGGCAGGAGCGATTCGTCGGTGCCGCAAATCAGGTTGAGCACACTATCGTGGACGAGCTGGCCGGGTTCGGTGAGGAAAAACTGATTGGCCCGCACATTGGCCATCACGATCTCACCGGTCAGTTCCGTGATGACAGCGGCGTCGTAGATGTTTTGGAAAAGCTGCTGGAAGTCGACGCCGCCAGCGGGGGTCAGCGCACGCGGCTTGGGCAGGGTGATAATCGGGCCCGTGCGGCGGCGGCTGCCGGGCATCGCCTTGGACCGGCGGGCTTCCTCCAGCATCTCCGGAGAAAGGTCGATCCGCATCGTCGTCCCCAAAGCATTGGCCGAAGCGGGGGGGTCGGTCGGCTCGTTAGGCATAAGCGGGGAAACGCAGGGTTCGCGCCATCTTCGGCCCAAAAGAGCCCCAGCGCCAAACGAAAAACAGCGAGGGCCAGCACCTTGGGCCGGAGCGGCCTGCCAAAAAAGGCGGTCTTTCCCGGGTGGGCTGATCGGGCTGCCCCGGCATAATGAAACCCAATACCCCGGCTTTCCCTCCACCGGGCTCCCCTCCTCCATGCTGGCAAAATTTTCCGCCGTTCTGCTGCTGGGCATCCAGCTTTCGCCCCACATTTGGGCCGAAAACTGGCCGCAGTGGCGCGGACCGCAACGGGACGCAACGTGGCGCGAAACGGGGATTGTTTCCGCCTTTCCTGAGAGCGGTTTGCCGAGCCGCTGGAAGGTGCCGGTGGGAACCGGCTGGGCCAGTCCGGTGATCGCCGAAGACCGCCTTTTTCTTTTCGATGCCGAACTGAAAGCGCCGCAGGCCTGGGAGCGTCTCCAGTGCTTCGATTTCGCCACGGGCCGGAAGCTGTGGAGCCACGCCGAGGAGATTCGCTATCCCGAGTGGGCCTTTGGGGCGGACCAAAATGCCGGCCCCTCCGCGACGCCGCTGGTCGCGGGAGGGCGCATTTACCTGCTGGGGTCGAATGGCTCGGTGCGCTGCCTCGATGCCGGGACCGGCGAACTCGTCTGGCGCCAGGCCCTGGGGGATCAATACCAGATCGAACCCTTGATGTGCCGGGCTTCGCCGGTGCTCGAAGGGCATTTGCTGATCGTCTTCATCGGCGGCAAGCCATCCGCCAGCCTGGTAGCGCTGGATCTCGACTCGGGGAAAGTCGTCTGGACCGCGCTGGACGAGCCCGTCTCGAACAGCTCACCGCTGGTGCTTTCGGCAGGCGGGAAACGGCAATTGATCGCCTGGACCGGGACCTCCGT
>Ga0209050_1000865_pt1 | contig 40908 bp, 40 predicted proteins | sample Araplavi_mTSA_r2_FD_184276 | JGI IMG/M metagenome (GOLD analysis project Ga0209050, IMG submission 184276) | Arabidopsis root microbial communities from North Carolina, USA - plate scrape MF_Cvi_mTSA_r2 (SPAdes) (version 2) | ecosystem: Host-associated > Plants > Roots > Endosphere | place: USA... | reverse complement strand
CGTAGTGCCCGAGGGAGCCGACTACTATACAGCGAATTTCGATTCCGTCAACACCGTGTCGAGATCTTTTTCGCTGCCCCCGCTTCCCGTTCAGCGCCTCATTCAAGGCCGTTCCGGTCAGCAGGGCCGCGCATCTTACAGCACCTTCGAAGTTCGTCAACCGCTCTTCGAAAACCACTTTCAGACCGCGTCCCGCCAACGTGTTTCACCTCGGCGGGGCGCGCATTGTGCACATGCACAACACGATTTGGAAGAGGTTTCGCAAAATAATTTTCGACTTGTTTGAAGACGCGTGCCGCGCACGCCTTTCGGCGCGCGCGGCGCATGCGATTCAGCTGATCAGACCGCGATAAGTCGAATGCGCGCGAAGGTGCGCTTGCCCACCGCGAACACGCCTTCGAAGCCGGGCGCGAACACGCGTTGCGCGTCTTCGACGACTTCGCCGTCGATGCGCACCGCACGTTCCTTGAGCTTGCGGTTGGCTTCCGAGTTGCTCGGCGTCAGTCCAGCCGCCGTCAGCAATGCCGCGATGCGCACGCCTTCCGCGGGAACGGCGACATCGTTGATGGGCAGCGAAGCGATATCGCCCTCGCCACGGACAGCCGCGTTCCAGCCAGCGATCGCCTGCTCCGCCGCGGATTCCCCGTGGAAACGCGCCGTCAGCTCGCGCGCCAGGCGCAGCTTCAGGTCGCGCGGGTTGAGCTGCCCGCCCTCGATGTCGCGCTTGAGCTGCGCCGCCTCGGCGATGCCGATCTCGAAGCTGAGCAGGTCGATCCAGCGCCACATCAGCACGTCGTCGATCTTCATCGTCTTGGTGACGATGTCGATCGCCGGCTCGTTGATCCCGATGTAGTTGCCCAGCGACTTGGACATCTTGTTGACGCCGTCCAGGCCTTCCAGCAGAGGCATCGTCAGCACGATCTGCGGCGGCTGGCCGTAATGCTCCTGCAGGCCGCGCCCCATGAGCAGGTTGAACTTCTGGTCGGTGCCGCCGAGTTCGACGTCGGCCTTAAGCGCCACCGAGTCGTAACCCTGCACAAGCGGGTAGAGGAATTCGTGGATCGCGATCGACTGCTGCGCGGCATAACGCTTGGCGAAGTCGTCACGCTCGAGCATGCGCGCCACGGTGTGCTGCGCGGCCAGCTTGATCATGTCGGCCGCGCCCATCTGGCCAAACCATTCGGAGTTAAAGCGCACTTCGGTGCGCTCCTTGTCCAGCACCTTGAACACCTGCTCGGCGTAGGTCTCGGCATTGGCGAGCACGTCCTCGCGGGTCAGGGGCTTGCGGGTGACGTTCTTGCCGGTCGGGTCGCCGATCATTCCGGTGAAGTCGCCGATCAGGAAGATCACCTGGTGCCCCAGGTCCTGGAACTGGCGCATCTTGTTCAGCAGCACCGTATGGCCCAGGTGCAGGTCCGGGGCGGTCGGGTCGAAGCCGGCCTTGATCCGGAGGGGGCGCCCCCCCGCATTCATGGACGCGACCAGGCGGGCCTCGAGCTCCTCACGCTTGAGGATCTCATCGGCGCCGCGGCCGATCAGGTCGAGGGCATCTTGGACAGGGGCGGGAATCTGGGGGGACAAAGTGAGACTCGCTGGTGAATGGTGAACGCGTATTGCGATCACGATCATGGATTCGGGTTAAATCACGGTTAAACATACCCGCCGGGGCGGCTGATGAAAAACCCTATTCAGTTCAAGGGTTTGACGCACACAGCTCGCACCTCTATGGTAACGCCGCTACACAGCCTTCACACCTGCGCGCGAGACACAAACATGACGACCTCCGAGACCGGTACGGATCGGCGCCAACGACTCAAGGCGCTTCGTGAAGCCGCTCTGCACCGTCCGGTGTCCGCCAACCAGGTGTCCCGTGGATTCAACGGCCGCTGGACGCGTCGTCACTGGGCGCACGCGAGCCTGTTCGCCACGCTCGGCGTGCTGGTCGCAGCGATCGTGCCCGGTTTCGGTGTCACGTCCAATGTCCAGCAGCCGCTGCACGCGCAGCGCAGCTCGCTGGCGCTCGCACTTCCGCCGCTTCCGCTCGCTCGCCTGAAAGGCCACAGCGGCGACAGCTGGCAGATCGTACGCGTCGAACGCGGCCAGACGCTGGGCGCGGTATTCGAAGACCTCGACCTGTCCGCCTCGGCGATGCACCAGATCCTCGATGCCGTTCCGGGCGACAAGTCGGTCCTGACCCGCCTGAAGCCCGGCACCGAGCTCGCCTTCGACCTGCCGGTCAGCGGCGAACTGCGCACCTTCCGTTACGACCGCGACGACAGCCACCGCGTCGAGCTGGCGATTGCCGGCGACAAGGTCACCGAGAAGGTCACCGTCCGACCGACCGAAACCCGCACCGTCGTCATCAGCGGCAAGGTCGGCAAGTCTCTGTTCCGCTCGGCGCGCAAGCTGGGCCTGTCGGGCAGCAACATCAACACGCTGACCGACGACATCTTCAAGTACGACATCGACTTCAACGAAGACGTCGGCGCCGACGACCGCTTCAGCGTCGTGGTCGAGCAGACCTGGCGCGAAGGCGAACTGCTGCGCACCGGCCCGGTGCTGGCGGCGACCTTCACCACCGGCGGCAAGCTGCACACCGGTTTCCGCTTCGAACGCGACGGCAAGTCCGAGTACTTCACCGGCGACGGCCGTCCGCTGAAGAAGAGCTTCATCCGCATGCCCATCCCGTATGCGCGCCTGACCTCGAACTTCGGCACCCGCAAGCACCCGGTACTGGGCCGCACGCGCATGCACAAGGGCGTGGACTACGCCGCGCGCACGGGTACGCCGATCATGGCCGCGGGCGACGCACGCGTCGTATCGGCCGGCTGGCAGGGCGGTTACGGCAATGCCGTCGTGCTCGACCACGGCCGCGGCTACACCACGCTGTACGGCCACATGTCGCGCATCGGCAAGATCCGCCCGGGCCAGCGCATCGCGCAGGGCACGGTGATCGGCTATGTCGGCACCACGGGCATGTCGACCGGCCCCCACCTGCATTACGAATTCCGCGTCAACGGCGTGCACCGCAACCCGCTGTCGATCACCATGCCGCCGCCGGAGCCGCTGTCGGGCGTCGCGCTGGCGCAGTTCCGCGCGCAGACCTCGGTCGCGCTGGCGCGGATCCAGAAGGTCGAGAACATCATCTACGCCGATGCGTCCGAGCCGTCCCCGGCCGCGCGCAAGCCGGCCAAGCCCGCGAAGACCAAGGCCTGACGTGCCGGCCTTCGCGGCCGGGCCTTCCGGCCCGCCGGTCGACGGACTCTTCGTCGGCCTGATCTCGGGTACCAGCGCGGACGGCATCGACGCCGCGCTCGTCCGTTTCGAACACCGCCCCGACGGCCGCGACGCTGTCGAACTGCTGCTGGGCCGCACCTACGCCTGGGACGACGCGCTGCGCACCCGGCTGGTCACGCTGGGCCAGGGCTCGGATGCGCAATCGCTGGACGAGCTGGGCACGCTTGACGTGCAGATCGCCGAAGCCTTCGCCGATGCCACGCAGCGCCTGCTCGCCGAGGCCGGTATGCCGGCGGGCGAAGTGCGCGCCATCGGCTCGCACGGCCAGACCGTCCGCCATCGCCCCGAGGGCGCGCGCTTCGACGGTCGCCATCCCTTCACCTGGCAGATGGGCGACGGCGGCCTGATCGCCGAACGCACCGGCATCGCCACCGCTTCGGATTTCCGCCGCCGCGACGTCGCCGCAGGCGGCCACGGCGCGCCGCTACTGCCGGCATTGCACGCGGCGCTGCTATCCGATGCGAGCGAAGACCGCGCGGTGTTGAACCTGGGCGGCATCGCCAATTTCACGTTGCTGCCGGTCGACGGCCCCGTGCGCGGCTTCGATACGGGCCCCGCGAACTGCCTGCTCGATGCGTGGTGCCTGCGCCACACCGGCGCGGCCTACGATGCGGCCGGCACGTTCGCGGCGCAGGGCGAGCTGGATGCGGAACTTCTGGCGCGGCTGCTCGACGAACCGTGGTTCATGCTGCCGCCGCCCAAGAGCACGGGCCGCGAGCACTTCCACCTGAAGTGGGTCGAACGTCGCCTCGATGGCGACGAATCGCCCGCCGACGTGCAGGCGACGTTGCTGGAACTGAGCGCCATCACCATCGCCGACGCGCTGCGCGCGCACCAGCCGACGACGCGTCGCGTACTGGCCTGCGGCGGCGGCGTCCACAACCCGCGCCTGCTCGAACGCATCGGCGCGCACCTTCCGGGCGTGACGGTCGAATCCACCGCGCGACACGGCGTGGATCCGGATTTCGTCGAAGCGATGGGCTTCGCGTGGCTGGCGCGGCAGACCCTCTCGGGCCTGCCCGGAAACCTGCCCAGCGTGACCGGCGCGCGCGGTCCGCGCGTGCTCGGCGTGGTGCATCCGGCCGCCTGAGGCGGCGCTGTTCGCGAATCAGCCCTTCTGGGCGTATGCCATCAGGTCGCGGTCGACGTCGGTAAGCCCCTGGCTTTCCAGCGTCGCGGCGTTGGCGTCGGCGGATCGCTCCATGCGCCCGATCATCGAGAAGCCGGGATCGCTCGGAATGCCTTCCAGTGCGGAAATGGCCGCCTGCAGCGCGTTGGCGTCCGAATCGTTGAAGCGTGCCGCCAGTTCGGCTTCGCACGCGAACAGGCCGTGCTCGAGCAGATGCATCAACGCCTCCTGCAACGGCCAGCTGCGCGCCTGCGCCACGCGTTTAACGCGGTCCAGGAGCAGCGGGTCGATGTCGTGAAGGATGATGTCGGTCATTCGGATTTCCTTCCAGGCCAGGGCCTGGTCATTCCACCGCGGGCGCGCGAGCGGCCACACCGGTGCGGCGCGTGGCCAGTATCAGGCACAGCAGCAGTGCCGGGATGCCGATCAGGGCCGTTCCGGCGAAGAATAGCGAATACGCCCCCTGGAAAACTGCGGCCGCATTCCGATTGCGAGGATGCCATGCCTTCAGGCCGCCTCCCGATCCCCGCGCGACCTGCCTGCGCTGCCCAGGGACTGGTCGATCATGCCCCTGCGCAACATGAACACATACAGCGCGATACCCGGCAGCGCAGCGAACGTGGTGAGCAGATAGAACTGCACATAGCCCAGTTGCTCGATGAGCGCTCCGGCCGTCGTGCCGGTGAGCAACCTTCCCACGACGCTGGCCGCTGCCGACAGTAGCGCGTACTGGGTCGCGGTATAGGCCAGATTGCACAGCGCCGAGAGGTAGGCCACGACGACGACGCCACCAATGCCGCTGGCGAAGTTCTCGAAACCGATGGTGAAAGCCAGCAGCCCGTTCGAATGACCGTGCGCCGCAAGCCACGCGAAGCTGAGGTTCGACGCCCCCATCATCACCAGCGAGATCAGTACCGAGCGCTTCAGGCCGATGCGCGCGTAGAGGATGCCGCCGACGAAGATGCCGATCAGCATCGCGAAGAAGCCAAGGCCGACGTCCCACGTTGCGATCTCGTCGTTGCTGAAGCCCAGATCGTTCAGCAGAAGGCGCAGGGTGAGGTTAGCCAGCGTGTCGCCGATCTTGTGCAACAGGACGAACAGTAGGACGAGGATGGCGCCGCGACGACGCAGGAACTCGCTCAGCGGGCCGATGGTCGCGTGCCAGGCCTGACGCCATCCGCGATGCTCGCTGACGACGATGTGTCGCTCCGGCTCGCCCAGAATCAGACCAACCAGCACGGCCGGCAGCGCCAACCCGGCGCACAGCAGATACGCAAGGCTCCAACCGCCGCGCGCCGCCACGTATAGCGCCAGTGAGCCCGCGATGACGGACCCAAGGCGCCAGCCGTACTGAGACATGCCAGAACCGACGCCCAACTGCTCCGGGCGGAGAGTTTCGATCCGGTATGCATCGATGACGATGTCGTAAGTGGCGCCCGCGATGCCGACCAGCACGGCCGCAATCGCGACTTCCGTGAGGCTGCTGCGCGGATCGAGCATCCCGAGCCAGACAACGCTCGTCATGACCAGAACGCCGGCAAGCAGCAGCCATGAGACGCGCTGGCCCAATCGCTGCAGAAGCGGCAGGCGGAAGCCATCGACCAGCGGTGCCCAAAGGAACTTCAGGTTGTACGCAAGAAAAGCCAACGAGAACGCGGTGACCGCTTTCTTGTCGATGCCGTCCTGCGCCAGGCGCGTGGTGAGCGTCGCGCCGATCATGCTGTACGGGAAGCCGGATGAGATTCCGAGGAACAACGCCGCGATCGGTCCACGTTGCAGGTAGGGACGAACGCTTGCCGGCACGCGGCTGGTCCAGGTTTCGCTCGAACTCATTCGGCGTAATCCACAGTAAACGGCGCGTGGTCGGAAAAACGCGGCTCGCGCAGGATCGAACACGCTTTCAGCTTCGATGCGAGCGACGGTGTGCACAGCTGGTAGTCGATGCGCCAACCCACGTTGTTCGCGCGCGCGGCGCCGCGGTTGCTCCACCAGGTGTAGTCCTGGCCTTCGGCGTGCAGCGCGCGGTAGGCGTCGACCCAGCCGGAGGTGTCCACGCACAGGCCGTTGAGCCAGTCGCGCTCAGGCGGCAGGCAGCCGGAGTTCTTCTGGTTGCTCGTCCAGTTCCTGATGTCGAGTTTCGAGCGAACGATGTTCCAGTCGCCGCACAGCACGTAGTCGCGGCCGCTGGCGAGCCATTGATCCAGGTGCGGCTTGAGCCACTCCATCACTTCGAACTTGAAGCCCTGCCGCAACTCGCCGGACGAGCCGGAGGGAATGTAGAACGACACCACGCTCAGGTTGCCGAACCGCGCTTCGATGTAACGGCCCTCGTCGTCGAACGGCGACCAGCCCATCGAGGTGCGCACTTCATCGGGCTCGCGCCGGCTGTAGATGGCAACGCCGCTGTAGCCCTTCTTCGTGCTCGCATCCTTGAACCACGCGCGATAGCCCTCGGGCAGGAACTGCGGACCGGCTAGCTGGTGTTCCTGCGCCTTGGTTTCCTGAACGCACAGGACGTCGGCGTCCTGCGTCCGGAACCAGTCGAAGAACCCCTTGTTGGCGGCCGAACGCAGACCGTTGGCGTTGAAGCTGATGATGCGCATGCGCACTCCACGACGATATGCGCGTGATCATAGCCCCTCGGGCGGCAGCCCCTCGCGCGACGCTTCACGGGCCGACGCGCGCGGGCACGGCGGTATCATGGCCGGCATGTCCGCCGTTACCGCCCGCGTCCGCGTCGAACCGATCGTGGATCCCGATTCGCCCGCCGCCCGCGCGGTGCGCGCGATGCGCGTGGCGCCGGACCAGTACCGCTACGTCGGCGACACCGCGTTCAACCTCGGCGACACGCTGCGCGACCCGATGAGCGAGGCGATGGCCGTCGTCGCCGATGATGCGGTGGTGGGCTTCTACCGGCTGGATTTCGCGCCCAATGCGGTCGTCGGGCGCTCGCTCGGCTTCCCCAGCGTGGGCATACGCGCCTTCGTGATCGACCACAGCCAGCAGGGTCGCGGCTACGGCCGCATGGCGATGACCGCCTGCTGCGACGACCTGCGTCTGCGCCATCCGGACCGCGCCGTCGTCGTGCTCACGGTCAACTGCATCAACGCGCCGGCGATCGCGGCGTACCTGAAGGCCGGTTTCACCGACACCGGCGAACTTTTCCACGGCGGCAGCGCCGGCCCGCAGCACGTGATGCTGCAGTTCCTACGAAAGCAATGAACCCATGACCCAAGACCATCGCGCCCGTTTCCTCGAACTGGCCCTGCGTGCCGACGCCCTGCGTTTCGGCGAGTTCACCCTGAAGTCCGGACGTCAGAGTCCCTACTTCTTCAACGCCGGCCGGTTCGATTCGGGCGCCGCGCTGGCTGGGCTGGCCGCGTGCTACGCCGATGCCATCGATGCGCACGGCGTCACGTTCGACCTGCTGTTCGGGCCGGCCTACAAGGGCATTCCGCTGGCGACCGCACTGGCCTGCGAGTACGCAAGCCGCGGCCGCGACCTGCCTGTGGCGTTCAACCGCAAGGAAGCCAAGACGCACGGCGAGGGCGGCAACCTGATCGGTGCCGCGCTCAAGGGCCGGCGCGTGCTGATCGTCGACGACGTGATCACGGCGGGTACGGCGATCCGGGAAGCGCTGGGCCTGATCGCCGAAGCGGGCGGCGAGGTGGCGGGGATAGTCATCGCGCTCGACCGCCAGGAAGCCATCGATCCGGCCAAAACCCGACGCTCAGCGGCACAATCGGTCGCAGCCGACCATGGCCTGCCCGTCATCGCGGTCGCGACCCTGGCCGACCTGCTCACCTTCGCCAGTGGCAACACCGAGCTCGCCGCCCAGCGCGAGCGCCTGCTGGCCTACCGGCAGGCCTATGGAAGCGACGCCGCCGCCTGAGCGACCCGCCCCGGGCGTCGTGCCGATGCTGGCGCGACTCTTGCATGATTCTGAGGGATTCCCGACAGATTCTTCGGACTTTGCTTACGCCATGACACGCACTCTGCCGCTGCTCGCCTGCACGCTGATGCTCGCCACGACCGGCGTCGCCATCGCCCAAACCAAGCCCGCCGCTGCCAAGAAGCTGTATTGCTGGAACGAGAACGGCGTGCGCATGTGCGGCGACGCGCTGCCGGCCCACGCGGTGGACAGCGCGCGAACCGAGATCAACGCCAAGAGTGGCCTGGCAACCAAGCAGCTGGACCGCGCGCTGACCGATGAGGAACGCGAAGCTGCCGCCGCGCAGTCGAAGCTCGACAACGAGAGCGCCGCGATCCAGGCAGCCAAGGATCGCCGCGACCGCGCCATGGCCGAGTCCTACGCGACCGAAGACGACCTGCGCCGTGCCTTCGGCGAACGCCAGGCGGTGATGGACGAATCCATCAAGGCCTCGCGCCTGGGCGTGGAAGGGCGCCGCGACACGCTCGTCGCCCTGCTCCGCCGCGCGGGTGAGAACGAGCTGTCCGGAAAACCGGTTCCGAAACCTTCGCAGCAGAATGTGCGCATCCAGCACGACCAGCTGATCCGCCAGCAGGAGTTGCTCGTGCAGCAGCTGGCCGAGCGCGAGGTGATCGACGAGGAACTGGCCGCGGCGCTGGAGCGCTATCACGCGCTGAAGCAGCCGACCAAGGGCTGATCCCTGTCGGGCTTCGCCGGTCCGGACCGATCCGGCAGCACCACATGACGAAGAAGGCCGGCGGTTCGCACCGCCGGCCTTTCGTTTTTTTGCGGAACGGGCGCCTTAGAACGGCAGCGCGAGGTCCGGCCGCAGCGCGAGCAGCTGCGCGCGGAAGTCGGCCTTGATGCGCGCCAGCGCCTCGGGCGTGTCCGCATCGAAGCGCATCACCAGCACCGGCGTCGTGTTCGACGCGCGCACCAGGCCCCAGCCGTCCGGGAAGTCGACGCGCAGGCCGTCGATGGTCGACAGGCGCGCGCCTTCGAACTTCGCCTCGTCGCGGAACCAGTCCACGAAGCTGTGCGGGTCGCCGTCCGGCGCATCGACCTTGATCTCCGGCGTCGAGATGCCGTTGGGCAGCGCGTTGAGCGTCTCGCTGGGCGTGCGCGGCTGCGCGGCGAGGATCTCCAGCAGGCGCGCCGCGGCGTAGATGCCGTCGTCGAAGCCGTACCAGCGCTCCTTGAAGAAGAAGTGGCCGCTCATCTCGCCAGCCAGCTCCGCGTCTGTTTCGCGCATCTTGGCCTTGATCAGGGAATGACCCGTCTTCCACATCAGCGGGCTGCCGCCATGGCGCAGGATGTGGCCCGGCAGGCGGCCGGTGCACTTCACGTCGAACAGGATCACCGCGCCCGGGTTGCGTTCCAGCACGTCGGCGGCGAACAGCATCAGCAGGCGGTCCGGGAAGATGTTCTCGCCTTCGCGCGTCACCACGCCCAGGCGGTCGCCGTCGCCGTCGAAGGCGATGCCGACGTCCGCTTCGAGGCGCTGGACCATGCGGATCAGGTCCGTGAGGTTGTGCGGCTCGCTCGGATCCGGATGGTGGTTCGGGAACGTGCCGTCGATGTCGCAGTACAGCGGCGTGACGTCGGCGCCGATGGCGGCCAGCACGCGCGGGCCGATCTCGCCGGCCACGCCGTTGCCGGCATCGACCACCACGCGCAGCGGACGGTCGATCTGCACGTCGGAGGCGATGCGCTGGACGTAGTCCTCGGAGATGTCGCGCTGGACCAGCGTGCCCAGGTCGCCCAGGTGCAGGCGGTCATCGGCGATGCGCGCGTACAGGTCGGTGATGCTGTCGCCGGAGAGGGTCTCGCCGCCGACCACGATCTTGAAGCCGTTGTAGTCCGGAGGATTGTGGCTGCCGGTCACGGACACGCACGAGCCCGCACGCAGATGGTAGGCGCCGAAATACACCACCGGCGTCGGCGCCAGTCCGATGTCGATGACGTTGCGGCCGGCCTTGCGCAGACCCGCGATCAGGCCTTCGACCAGCGTCGGGCCGGACAGGCGGCCGTCGCGGCCGACGACTATCTCGGTCAGGCCCTTCTCGTGCATCAGCGAACCGATGGCATGGCCGATCAGCTCGGCCACGCCCGCGTCCAGCGACTGCCCGACCACGCCACGGATGTCGTAGGCGCGGAAGATGCCGCGGTCGATGGCGATGGACGGGACGGGTGCGGCGGGCTTGGGCGGAGTCACGGGAGCGGGGGCCTGGGTCGGGGGATTGGCCTCAATGCTCTCCGCCAGCGTCTGAACGGACTCTTCATCCGTCTCCTCAGGCCCCTTGCGTTTGGCCGCCATGTGCGGCGCGCGCCAGGCCAGGAAGGCCAGCAGCAGGAACACCGCCGCGGCGATGAAACACCCCAGCGCCTCCATCCCGAACGGACCGCCGGCTACGTCCGGCACGGCCGCCGCGACGCGCAGGTCGCTGCCCGGAACCTTGGCTGCCAAGGCTTCGGCGCCGCCGGACAGGGATTTGTCGCCGCGCTCGATCGCGCTGAATCCGCCCTGTCGCAGGGCCAGGTAGCTGTCGTCGGCGACGTCGACCTGGTTCAGACCGGCGGCGATCCGGACGATCGGCAGGCGCACATACGCCACGCCCACGGTTTTTTCCCCGACGCGCGCCGGCGCCGCGAGCGCCAGCTGCGGGCCTCCGTTGTGCTGCACCAGGCCCGAAACGGGACGATTGGTCGCGACCGCCGCTTCGATCACGCCCAGCCGGCCGTAACCGCCCTTGGGAAGCGCGGCATATTCGGTGTTGAGGTCCAGCGGCAGCACGGCGACATCGCTTGCACCGTCCCAGCCCTTGCCCAGTTCCTGCGACGCCGCAGCCAGGTCACCGGCGGTGAGGGCTGCCTGCAGCGTCGGGGCGGCAAGGCGGTCGGTGAGCTGCTTGCGTTCCACGCCCAGCGCCTGCACCGCGCTTTCGACGGCAGCGTTGCGCGCTTCGGTGATCGCCAGCTGGCGCGCGCCGTCGCGGTGCAGCTGCCAGCCGCTCCAGCCGAAGAACGCCGCCAGCAGCACGAACAGCGCAGCCACGATCGGCAGCAGCACCTTCAGCTGTGCAGCGCCGGCCGTGAGTTGTCCCTTTTCCAGACCCTTCATTCCCATCCCCTTTGTCAGCGCACGCCCGTGTGGCCGAAGCCGCCGGTGCCACGCGCGCTGGTTTCGAATTCTTCAACCACCGCAAGCTCCGCCCGCACGATCGGCAGGATCACAAGCTGGGCGATGCGGTCCCCTGGTTGAATCGTAAAAGCCTCACGACCGCGGTTCCACACGCTGATCAACAGCGGCCCCTGGTAATCGGCGTCGATCAGCCCCGTGCCGTTGCCGAGCACGATGCCGTGCTTATGTCCCAGGCCCGACCGCGGCAGGATCACCGCGCACATGGTCGGGTCGCCCAGATGGATCGCCAGCCCCGACGGCACCAGCGACGCATCGCCGGGGTGCAGTGTGAGCGGCTCCTCCAGCGCGGCACGAAGGTCCAGCCCGGCGCTGGCCGGAGTGGCATAGGTCGGCAGCGGCCATTCCCCGCCAAAGCGCGTATCGAGGATCTTCAGTTCGAGCGTGTGGTTCATGCGGTCCGTCGTGATGGGGGCGCGCGGTGTCGTGCCGTCGCGGGGTCGTTGGATCGTGCCTTGAATGGTGCCGCGCGGAACGTGCCGTACAGCAGCACGCAAGCACCGTGCCAACCGTCAGCCGGGAAGGCGGGCGGCGATCAGTTCGAGCAGGTCGTGCGCGAGCGCGGTCTTCGGCGCCGGACCCAGCACATGGCTGGCGCCGTCGGCGGCGTAGACGGCGAGCGTGTTGTCGTCGCTTTCGAACCCGCTGCCGGATACGCCCACGCGGTTGGCGGCGATCAGGTCCAGGCGCTTGTTCTCCAGCTTGCCGCGTGCATACGCCTCGACATGGTCGGTTTCGGCGGCGAACCCGACCACCAGCGTCGGCCGCTGCGGGTGCGCGGCCATGTCGGCCAGGATGTCGCGCGTGCGCACCAGCGTCAGGCTGAGCGTGTCCTGCCCGGCGGTCTTCTTGATCTTGTTCGACGCGGCCTGCGCAGGCGCGAAATCCGCCACCGCCGCGGCACCGATGTAGATATCGGCCGGCAACTGCGCCAGCACCGCTTCGTGCATCTGCGCGGCCGAGCGCACATCGATGCGCGTTACGCCGTCGGGCGTGGGCAGCGACACCGGTCCGGCGACCAGCACGACCTGCGCGCCCAGTTTCGCCGCGGCCTGCGCGACGGCGAAGCCCATTTTCCCGCTACTGCGGTTGCCGATGAAGCGGACCGGATCGATGTCCTCGTACGTCGGACCAGCGCTGACGACGACCCGCATCCCGCGCAGGCGTTGCGTGGCGCTCATGCGAAAGCCTGCTGGAGTGAAGCCAGGATTTCCGCCGGTTCGCTCATGCGCCCCGGCCCCGATTCGCCCTCGGCCAACGGCCCGTCGTTCGGTCCGACGACCTGCACGCCGCGCTCGCGCAGCGTCGCGATGTTCGCCTGCGTCGCCGGATGCAGCCACATGCGGTGGTTCATCGCCGGCGCGACGGTGATCGGCGCAGTCGTCGCCAGGCACAGCGTGGCGACGAGGTCGTCGGCGAATCCGTGCGCGAGCTTGGCCAGCGTGTTCGCCGTCGCCGGCGCGACCACGATGCGGTCTGCCCAGCGCGCCAGTTCGATGTGGCCCATCGCGGCTTCGGCGGCGGCGTCCCACAAGCTGGTGCGTACCGGCCGACCCGACAGCGCCTGGAAGGTCGTGGTGCCGACGAATTGCTGCGCGTTCTGGGTCATCGCCACGGTGACCTCACAGCCGGCGTCGCGCAGGCGGCGCACCAGTTCGGCCGACTTGTACGCGGCGATGCCGCCGCATACGCACAGCAGGATCTTGGTTCCGCGCAGGGAGCGGGGCTCGACCATCTGGAAAATACCTACCGCCGATTCGGCGTTTAGCTTACCCGAACGACCTGCCCAGCCCGCCTGCGCGCGCCGCGCCGGCAGCGTGGAATACGCACAGGCGGGCGGCCGTCACACGAGCACGGTGGTGCGGGCTCGGCGTGCGGCGGCATCGGCGGTGCCCAGTGGTGCACTGCGTCGCAACGGCGGCCGCCCGCTACCTCCCACGTCAGGACCGCCTCATGCACATCCACGAATGGCCACCCGACGAACGCCCGCGCGAGCGCCTGCTGGCCTACGGCGCGAAGGCGCTTTCCGACGCGCAATTGCTGGCGATCTTCCTCGGCTCCGGCGTGCGCGGCCAGGACGCGGTGAGTACGGCGCGCGACCTGCTAAGTGCACAAGGTTCGCTGCGCGTGCTGCTGGAGATGCCTGCCAAGGCGCTGGCGAAGCTGCCCGGCCTGGGGCCCGCCCGCGCCTGCCGGCTGGCGGCCTCGCTCGAACTGGGCCATCGCTTCCTCGGCGCGGAACTGGAACGCGGCGCGCTGCTGACCGATCCGCGTGCCGCCGGCCAGTACTTCGCGCAGCGGCTGCGAGGCCGGCCCCACGAGGTCTTCGCGGTGCTGTTCCTGGACACGCGGCACCGCGCGATCGCCTTCGAGGAACTCTTCCAGGGAACCATCGACGGCGCCCAGGTCCACCCGCGCGAGGTCGTACGGCGCGCGCTGGCGCTCAACGCGGCGGCCGCAATCTGCGGGCACAACCATCCCAGCGGCAATGCCGAACCCAGCGGGTCCGACCGCGCGATCACCGCGCGCCTGAAGGAGGCGCTGGCGCTGGTCGACGTGCGCCTGCTCGACCACATCGTCGTCGGCGATGGGACGCCGGTCTCCCTGTCGACGCGGGGCTGGCTGTGAATCCCGGCGCCCCGCGCCGGCTGCGAGCGCCCGCTCGCGTACAATGCGCGGTCCCGCAGCACCCCGCAGAATCCCGTGAAATCCAACCTCCGCGCCCTGGTGGCGCAGGCGATCGACGCCCTCCGCGCCGCCGGCACCCTGCCGGCCGATCTGGCCACGCCCGAGTTCGTCATCGAGCGGCCCAAGAATGCCGGCCAGGGCGATTTCTCCACCAACGCCGCCATGCTGCTGGCCAAGCCCGCGCGCTCGAATCCGCGCGCCATGGCGCAGGCACTGGTCGATGCGTTGCCGGCCACGTCCGACCTGGCCAAGGTCGAGATCGCCGGCCCGGGCTTCATCAACTTCTACGTCGACGAGGGCGCATGGCGCCGGCAGGTCGGCGACGTGTTGAAGCAGGGCGCCGCCTACGGCCGCAACGAAAGCGGCAAGGGCCATCGCGCCGGCGTGGAATACGTGTCGGCCAATCCGACCGGTCCGCTGCATGTCGGCCACGGCCGCGCGGCGGTGATCGGCGACTGCATCGCGCGCGTGCTCGATGCCAACGGCTGGAGCGTGGCGCGCGAGTTCTACTACAACGACGCCGGCGCGCAGATCAACAACCTCGCCATCTCGGTGCAGGCGCGCGCGCAGGGCCGCGGACCGGAACATCCGGACTGGCCGGAAGACGGCTATCGCGGCGATTACATCAAGGACGTCGCGGCGTCCTACCTGCGCGGCGACAGCGTCGAGGTGGAAGGCCACGTCGTTACCGGCGCGAAGGATGCGAACGATCTCGACGCGATCCGCCAGTTCGCCGTCGCCTACCTGCGTCGCGAGCAGAACCTGGACCTGGAAGCCTACGGCGTGTCGTTCGACACCTACTTCCTGGAGTCCTCGCTCTACACCGACGGCAAGGTCGAGGAGACCGTTCGCGAACTCGTCGCGCACGGTCACACGTACGAGGAAGGCGGCGCGCTGTGGCTGCGCACCACCGACTTCGGCGACGACAAGGACCGCGTGATGCGCAAGTCCGACGGCACGTACACCTACTTCCTGCCGGACGTCGCCTACCACCTCAGCAAGTGGCAGCGCGGCTACGAGCGCGCCATTACCGAACTGGGCGCGGACCACCACGGTTCGCTCGCCCGCGTGAAGGCCGGCCTGCAGGCGCTGGACTGCGGCATCCCGCAGGGCTGGCCGGAATACGTGCTGCACCAGATGGTCACCGTCATGCGCGGCGGCGAGGAAGTGAAGCTGTCCAAGCGCGCCGGCAGTTACCTCACGCTGCGCGACCTCATCGACGAAGTCGGCCGCGATGCGACACGCTGGTTCCTGATCGCGCGCAAGCCCGATTCGCAGCTGACCTTCGACATCGATTTCGCGCGCAGCCAGTCGCTCGACAATCCCGTGTACTACGTGCAGGTGTCGCACGCGCGCATGCACGGCCTGATGCGCCAGCTGAAGGAGCGCGGGCTGTCGTTCGACGCGAGCAACGGCCTGGCGCAGCCGCTGGACCTGGAGGATGTCGCCGCCCGCGAGCTGATCGCCACGCTGCTGCGCTACGCCGACGTGGTCGAGACGGCCGGCCGCGACCTGGAACCACATCAGATCGCTGCCTATCTGCTCGAACTGGCGCAGACGTTCCAGACGTACTACAACGACCACCAGTTCCTGGTCGACGACGCCAACACCCGCGACGCGCGTCTCGTGCTCGCGATGGCGACGCGGCAGGTGCTGGCGAACGGTCTCGAACTGCTGGGCGTAAGCGCCCCCGAGGTGATGTAAGTGGCGGCGAAGCGAGGCAAGTCCCAGGCACGACGCAATTCCGGTGGCGACAGCGGCCTGCCCGGTTGGGCATGGATGGTGCTGGGCGTCCTGCTGGCGGTAGTGGCGATCCTGGTCGCGCCGAAGTACTTCAAGTCCAGCGGCGACGGTTTCTTCCGCCCGCAGCCCAATCCCGACGCGCAGCCGGCCACGGTGAGCGGCGCCGACGAGGAGGCGATCGCGGAGGAATCCGCGCCCGCCCCGTCCAAGGCCAAGCGCGACAAGGAAGCGGCGGCGAAGAAGGACACCGACTACGACTTCTACACCCTGCTTCCGGGCCGCGAAGTGCCGATGTCGGATGCCGAACTCGCCGCGAGCGAAAAGGCCGAAGCCAAGCGCGCCGCCGAACGCGAGAAGCAGGCGAGCCCCTCGGCCGACGACGCCGAAGCGCCCGCCAAGCCCGCGTCCAGCGCGCAGACGGCGGCCCCGCTGCCGCGTCCGGTGGACACCGACACGGTGCCGTCGCGCACGCCGACGCAGGGCACGACGCCCCCGGCCGCCACGGCGTCGACCGAGCCGCCGAGCGCCGCTTCGAACAAGCCGACCGGCACGACGGCGGCCACGCCTGCCGCCAGCGCACCCGCCGACGACAACACTCGCTACCTGCTGCAGGCCGGCGCGTTCCAGGCCTCGGGACAGGCTGAGGAAATGAAGGCGCGCATCGCGATGCTCGGCCTCAGCGCGCGCGTCGAGTCCGCCAACATCAACGGCAACACCGTGTACCGCGTGCGCATGGGGCCGTACGGCACCGCCAGCGATCTGGCCGACGCCAAGCGCAAGCTCGCCGGCGGCGGGTTGCAGGGCATGGCGATCAAGGTGAAGTAATTCGCGTCGTCGTCGTGGACACCGGTCCACGACCGCGTTTCGCCCCTTCGTGGATGGGTTTCGTAATGAGAAATCCATCCCGCGGATCATCCGGTCGGGCCGACGCTTCGCAAGACCGCCGCGATGGCGTCGGCCGGCGCAACGATGGGGTTCGCATTCGAACCCATCCTGCGTAGGCCTCTCGGATCCGGATACTGAGCCGCGACCGCGGTCACCGCGAACGCCGCCTTCCCCCGCTAGACTGCCGCGATCCCGCAACGGGATCCTCGGGGAAACGGATGGACAAGCGTATTGCGTCGGGCTGCATCGCCTCGATCGTCGGGCTGATGCTGTTCGCCTTCGTCGGCTACATGCTCGGCGCGAAACTCCAGCAGGTGGTGACTACGCCAATGGGCGAGCTGGCGCTGTTCGACCTGGCGGGCATGTTCGTGTCGATGGCCGCGGGCGGCGCGATCGCCGGCCGGCGCTTTGTGTGGTTCGCGATCGCACTGGTCGCGCTGATCTGGATCCCGACCATCTACATGCTGGTGGCTATGCAGCCGGAAATGACGCTGGCGCGCGTGCTGCGATTCAACCGCCTCGCGATCGGCGCCAACCTGGTGCTGGCCGTGCTTGGCACGTTCCTGGGTGCCTGGATCGCGGAACGGCTGCGCGGCCGGCACGCGGTGGCCTGAGGCCATCGACACCAACGTCCCGCGTTCGTATCCCGGATAAGCGCAAGCACGCGAGGCCCCGTGGGATGGGTTTCGCGCTCGGGACCCGTCATCTTTCGTAGCCCCACCGCAACGATGGGGTTCGCGGGCGAAACCCTTCCTGCGAAGAGGCGTGGAACCCGCGCCTCTCAGCCGCCGCGCTTGATCGTGATCAACGCCGACGTATCCGACTCGCCCTGCCCGCGCTCGATCAGCTCGGCGTAGTCCGCCAGCGCCTGTTCGACGGTGCTCATGCGCACGCCGGTGTCGCGCGCGATCGCTGCGACGATGCGCAGGTCCTTGAGCATGTGCGCGCACTTGAAGCCCGGGTTGAACTCGTCGCGCAGCATCGTCGCGCCACGCTTGTCGAGGAACCAGTTGCTGGCGGCGCCGGCCATCAGCGTCGGCAGCAGCTTGTCCGGATCCAGGCCGAGCTTCTCGCCCAGCGCGAGGCCTTCGCACACGGCTTCGTTGATGCCCGCGACCAGCACCTGGTTCACGGCCTTGGTCGCCTGTCCGGCACCGGTCGCGCCCATGTGCGAAATGCGCGCGGCGTAGCTTTCGATCACCGGCGTCGCGGTTTCCAGTACATCGGCTTCGCCGCCGACCATCACCGACAGCTTGCCGTTGCGCGCGCCTTCGACGCCGCCGGAAACCGGCGCATCGAGGAAGCCGATGTTGTGCGTGGCCAGCATCGTGGCGCAGCGGCGCGCGGTGTCCACGGCGACCGTGGAATGATCGATCACGATCGCACCAGGCTTGAGCACTTCGGCAAGCGCGGTGACGTTCTCCAGCACGTCGGCATCCAGCGACACGCACAGCACGACGACGTCGCAATCGGCGAAGTTCGCCGCCGATCGCGCGGCGCGGACGTTCAGCTCCGCGGCGAGGGCGTCGGCCTTGGCCTGGGTACGGTTGCCCACCGCGGTGAGCATGCCCTTGGCGTGCACGTAGCGGGCCATCGGGGCGCCCATCGCACCGAGACCAATGAAGCCAACTTTCATCTGCTTGTTCCGTTGATTGATGGAGAAGAACGCCGCCCGTTCAGGGCGAAGCGTTCCATTGGTGCACGGTGACGACCGAGGCACCGGTGGTGTGCACCGGGTCGGCGAACGCGATCGCCTCGGCCTCGGCCAGACTACCGGCCCGGACCAGGTACGCGCCGCCACTCCTGTCCGAGAACGGGCCGGCCAGTTCCAGCCGGCCGTCTTCACGCAGCGCGTCCAGATGCGCGTAGTGCGGGGCGATCACCGCCTGGTCGAACGTCGCCGTGCGCCGGGTGAGGATCAGGTAGCGCTTCGACTCGGCGCCGCTCATGCCAGCGGCACGTCGTCGAGGTAGGTGTAACCGGTCAGGCCACTTTCCAGAGCGGCATCCAGGCGCGCCGCCTCGTCGGCCGGCAAACCGGCCGCGGCGACCTTCTCGCGGTAGGCCGCGCGCAGGTCGTCGAGGCGGTAGCCGACGTAATCGAGCATCACGTCGGTCGTGTCGCCGCGACGCTGTTGTGTCAGGTGGTAGCCGTCGCCTTCGATGCGCACTTCCACCGCGTCGGTGTCGCCGAACAGGTTGTGGATGTCGCCCAGGATTTCCTGGTAAGCGCCCACCAGGAAGAAGCCGATGCGGTAAGTCTCGCCCGGGCGCGTCGCGTGCAGCGGCAGCGAGGTGTCCAGTCCTTCGTTCTCGACGTAGGTCTTCACCGTGCCGTCGGAATCGCAGGTCATGTCGGCAAGCACGCCGCGACGCGTCGGTTCCTCGTCCAGGCGCTCGATCGGCAGGATCGGGAACACCTGGTCGATCGCCCACACGTCCGGGATCGATTCGAACACGCTGAAGTTGACGAAATACTTGTCGACGAGGCGATCGTTGAGTTCGTCCAGCAGTTCGCGATGGCTCTTCTCGTCGTAGCTCAGGCGCCGGCGCACGTCGTGCGCGATGGCGTAGAAAAGATCGTCGATGCGCGCGCGATGCACCAGGTCCAGCTGGCCCAGCGCATACAGCTGCAGGCCTTCGCTGTGGTGGTGCTGCGCTTCGTGGAACAGCTCCACCGGCGGGCGCTGCTCCAGTTCACCATGCACCTCGCGCAGGTGGCGGATCACCATCGGCTCGTCGTCGTGCACGTCGGGGATGCGGCCTTCCGGCGCTTCCTCGACTTCGGCGACGTTGGCCACCAGCACGGCGTGGTGCGCGGTCATCGCGCGGCCGCACTCGGTGACGATGCGCGGCGGCACCAGTCCGTGCTCGGCGCAGGCGTCCGACAGCGGCTGCACGATCGAATTGGCGTACTGCTGCACGCCGTAGTTGATCGAGCAGTAGCCGCGCGAACGCGTGCCTTCGTAGTCGATGCCCAGCCCGCCGCCGACGTCCATGTAGCGCACGTTCGCGCCCAGGCGCGAAAGCTCGACGAAATAGCGCGTGGCTTCGCGCATGCCGTTGGCGATGTCGCGCACGTTGGAGATCTGCGAGCCCATGTGGAAATGCAGCAGCTGCAGCGTGTCGGTCATGCCCGAGTCGCGCAGCTTCTTCCACAGGTCCAGCACCTGGCGCGGCGAGAGGCCGAACTTCGCCTTGTCGCCACCGCTGTTCTGCCACTTGCCCGCGCCGAGCGAGGCCAGGCGCATGCGCACGCCCAGGCCAGGCTTCACGCCGAGCGCGGCGGCTTCTTCCATCACCAGCGCCAGTTCGGACGGCTTCTCGATGACGATGAAGGTTTCCATCCCGAGCTTGCGCCCGATCAGCGCCAGGCGGATGTACTCGCGGTCCTTGTAGCCGTTGCAGACGATCAGTCCGCCCGGGCGCGACAGCGCGAGCACGGCCATCAGCTCCGGCTTGCTCCCGGCTTCCAGGCCGAAGCCCTCGCCACGGTGCGAGGCCAGCGTGCCGGCGACGCCGCGATGCTGGTTCACCTTGATCGGATACACCGCCGTGTAGCCGCCCGCATAGCCCCAGTCGGCCTGCGCCTGCGCGAAGGCGGCCTGCAGCTTGCCCAGGCGGTCGCCGAGGATGTCAGGGAAACGCACCAGCAGCGGCAGCTTGGCGCCGTTGGCCTTGGCGGCATCGACGACCTGCGGCAGCGAGATGGCCGGGCCCTTTTCGCCGCGCGGGCGCACGACGACCTGCCCATTCGCGCCCGCGTCGAAATAGCCTTCCGACCAGTGCGGGATCGAGTAGGTCTTGCGGGCCTGATCTAGCGACCAGTCGGACATCGGCGCGGTTCCGGGGGAGGCGGGGGGACGCGCATTCTACAGTGCGGGGGCGAACGGCCCCGTTCCGGCGAGCGCGGATCGCCGAATCCGGCCCGTAACACGCTCTCCGCTACAATGCCGCCCCTTTTCCCGCTGCCCGGCCCGTCGACGACGCGCTCCCGGGCGGCCCTTCCCCTGGGACGCGCGCATGAGCACCAACACCTCCTGGCATTACGAGAACTTCGACCCGACCGGCTCGGCCATCGGCTACCGCATCACGAAGAAGCTGGACGAGGTGCAGTCGCCGTTCCAGAAGATCGAGATCTTCGAAAGCACCGACTGGGGCAACCTGATGCTCATCGACGGCGCGATGATGCTGACCACGAAGGACAACTTCTTCTATCACGAGATGATGTCCCACCCGGCGCTGTTCACCCACGCCGATCCGAAGAACGTGGTCATCATCGGCGGCGGCGACTGCGGCACGCTGCGCGAAGTGCTCAAGCACAAGGGCGTCCAGCGCGCGGTGCAGTGCGATATCGACGAGCAGGTCACGCGCATGGCCGAGAAGTGGTTCCCGGAACTGTGCGACGCCAACGACGATCCGCGCGCGACGCTGATGTTCGACGACGGCATCGCGTACATGAAGAACTGCGAGCCGAACTCGCTGGACGTGGTGATCGTGGATTCCACCGACCCGGTCGGTCCGGCCGAGGGCCTGTTCAACAAGGCCTTCTTCGAAAGCTGCTTCCGCGCGCTGAAGGACGACGGCATCCTCGTCCAGCAGTCCGAATCGCCGCTGATGCTGCTCTCGCTCATCAAGGAAATGCGTGCCGAGATGGGCAAGGCCGGCTTCACCACGTTCCAGACGCTGCCCTTCCCGCAGCCGTGCTACCCCACCGGCTGGTGGAGCTGCACGCTGGCGCGCAAGGGCCAGGGCTTCGACTTCCGCGTCGCCGATTCGCGCGCGAAGGACTTCGACACCAGGTACTACACGGCCGATGCCCACCAGGGTGCGGCGGTGCTTCCGCCATTCGTGGCGGCGGAACTGGGGTGAGTCGGGCGATCCGGAGGCTGTGAGCGTTGCGCCACGGATGGCTGAGGTGGACTTCGAACAAGCAAGAGTGGACTCGCAGGCCTGACAAACCCCGGTACGCTTCGCTTACGCGGGCTGCGACTCACCATTCCCGATGCCTGAAAGCCCCGCTCCGGCGGGGCTTTCTCGTTTGCGAGAACGCGATGTGCGGAATGTGTCGCCATCTCGAAACACTGAGTGCCGTGACGTTCGACCGACAAATCGATTCGCGACGTTAATATTTCAATAACTGAACCGTCCGGTTCAGATGAACCGCCGCGCCGCCCTCCCCCGAGCACGACGCGCGTCGCCGGATCCCCCAATGAACGCCTCTGCCCTGCCGCGCGACCCACGGTCGCTGCCGCCCGATGTTCGTCTGCTCAAGCGCGGCGAACGTTTCCTCGAACCCGACGTCTACGTCCTCGACGTGGATGGACGCCCCGCCGTGGTCAAGGACTACGGGCGCTATCGCCGTACGCCACTGTCGCCGCTGGCGCGCGTGCTGGTGCGCCGCGAAGCGCGCGTGCTCGACCTGCTGCGTGGCTGGCGCCATGCGCCCGCGTTGCTGGGGACGATCGGCGGACTCGCGCTGGGCATCGAGTTCATCCCTGGCGAGACACTGAGCGATATGGCGATCGACGCCGGCTCGCACGTCTTCCAGCAACTGCGCGGCGCGGTCGCCTCGCTGCATGCGGCGGGCATCACCCACAACGACCTGCATCCGGCCAACGTGCTGGTGGCCGGTTCCACGCCGGTGCTGATCGATTTCGCCTCCGCCATGCGCACGCCGCGCTGGCTGCGCTGGTTTCCTCTGGCGCGCGAACTGCGTCGCAGCGACCTGGCCAACGTCGCGAAGATGCGCCAGCGCATGACCGGCGAAGCGCCGAGCGCGCGCGAAGCGGCGTTGCTCGCTCCGCCGCGCTGGGTCGATGCGATCCGGCTGGGCTGGAAGCGCATCTACCGGCGCCTCAAGGGCGCCTGAGTCAGGCGGCGGCTTCGGCGGTGCGCAGTCGCGCCGCATCGCGGCGGCGTTCGCGCAGGCGCAGGAACGGGCGCTCGACCGCGTAGTGCAATGCCGCGCCGGCGGCGAGCGTCGCCAGCGCGAAAACCGCGAACTTGACGAGGCCGTGTTCCCACAGCGCATCGCCCCAGTGGCGATCCACCGCGGCGAACACCAGTTTGTGGCTCAGATAAAGGCTGTAAGAGATCGTCGCGATCCAGCCCGCGCCCGGCAGCGCGCGGCGGCCGATCCAGCTGTGCGGACTCGCACCGGCGACGACCAGGCAGGCAATGGCCCACGACAGCACCGGCCAGCCGATCGCATTGCCCATCAGTCCGGTGCGCTGCTGGAACAGCCAGAACGCCAGCGCCATGCCGATCGCACCCATCACGAGGAAGGCGTTGCCGCGCGCCAGCATCCGTTCCCACGTCGCCGGCCGGAACACCGCGACGACCGCGAGCACGACGCCCGCGAGCAACCCGTCGAGGCGGCACCACGTCGGGTAGTAAAGATCCTCGACGAACCACGGCCGCGGCGGCTGCGTAGCGTCGTCGTGCAGCCACGCCCCGGTGCGGACCGCGATGCCGGCAACGATCACGAACACGCACAGGCCGGCGAACTTCGCGACCGAAGGCCGCTTCGCCAGGAACACCGCCAGCGCCGGGAACAGCAGATAGAAGTGTTCCTCCACGCATAGCGACCACGCGTGCGAGAACGCCTGCTGCGTGCCGTAATCGACGAACAGGTTGAAGGTGAACGTGGCGAACAACCACCACGGCGCCATGCCCTCGGCCTCGCGCCATTGCGGGAAGGCAAGATAGATCGCCAGCACCACGATGAACGCCGGCAGGATCCGCCACGCGCGCCGCGCATAGAGATCGCCGAACGACAGTCGTTCGCCACGCGCCAGCGGCGCCAGCACCTGGCGGCCGATCAGAAAGCCGCTGAGCACGAAGAAGATGTCCACGCCCATCCAGCCGTAGCGTTCGAGCCACTTGAAGTCCGGGCCGAGTCCGCCGACGAGGAAGGAGTGGAACAGCATCACCCACACCACGGCGATGGCGCGCACCAGGTCGAGTCCGGGAAGGCGGGGCATGAAGTCCTTTTCGTGTCGTTGCGGCGAACGCCGCATGGCATCGCGATTCTGACTCGCGACCTGGCGCCGCGCCTATCTTTTTCTCGACGTCCCGCGAAGGCTGCACGCCAGGCGGCCGCACCCGATCCGCTGGAGAACGCGTTCGTCGAACGCCCCTGCGCACCAGGCGATGACGTGCGCTATCGTCGGCCCTAGGGGAAGGGGGAGACACGCAATGGTGAGTCGGACCACGATCGCACTGCTCTGTCTTGTCGCAACGGGGCCGTCGATGGCGGAAGACCTGGGCGAATGCTGGAGCGCCACTTTCCACGAACAGCGCAGCGGCGAAGTCCGCGAGAAGACCCGAAGTGGCGGCCCTTACGGCTATCTGTACAGCTACGAGGGCGACTTCCGCTGGGTCGGCGAACCCCGGACTGCGGCGACGTCGGACGAATACGTCTTCTGCTTTCGCAAGCGGCTCGACGATGGCGGCGTTCTGATCGTCGGGGACAAGCAGATCCCGCTGGGCCGGGTCGGGTCGGTGAAGCTGCAACCGCTGCTGCACGAAACGGCCGGATACAGCTACACCTCCACCCGCGACCACTACGACTTCCCGACCCTCTACGGTTCCTTCCACACGCCGGGCAAGGCCGACAGCAGCCTGGAAATCCAGTTGGACCGCGTCCGCAGGACCGTCACCGTCGTTGCTCGCAGCACCAGCGGCTCGACGCCCGTCGCCAGTTTCATGCAGGCCGACGCGGTACCGGTCGACCGTTGACGCCGGCGACGCCCAAGGCCGGCGCTTAAAGCGCGTCGCCGTCCATCTCGCCGGTGCGGATGCGCACGGCGCGTTCCAGGTCCCACACGAAGATCTTGCCGTCGCCGATCTTGCCGGTACCGGCGGCCTTCATGATCGCCTCCACCACCGCATCGACCTGCTCGTCGGTAACCGCGACCTCCAGCTTGATCTTCGGCAGGAAGTCGACGACGTACTCGGCGCCGCGGTAGAGCTCGGTGTGTCCCTTCTGGCGACCGAAGCCCTTGACCTCGGTCGCGGTGATGCCGGCCACCCCGGCCTCGGCGAGCGCCTCGCGCACGTCATCGAGCTTGAACGGCTTGATCACCGCCATGACCATCTTCATCGCTTCGTTCTCCTGCGATCGCCTTCGATCGTGGCGGGAGAATAACGAAGACCGTGCCGCGCCGGGTGGCCTCTGGGTTAGAGTGACGCCACTTTCAGACTTCCCCCACATTCCGCCGTGGCCCGTGCCTACGGCGTCCTCACGGCCGACCCCGCAATCTCGTCGGAACGCCCGAGGACCTACCTCACCATGATCGACCTGAATCCCATCGACGACCTTGCCCGCCGCCTGAGCACCCTGGTCCCCCCGAGCGTTCGCGAGGGCCGCGAGGAGTTGCAGCAGAACTTCAAGTCCGTGCTCCAGTCCGGACTGGCCAAGCTCGACCTGGTTACGCGTGAGGAATTCGAGGTCCAGCGCGAAGTGCTTCTGCGCACGCGCGAGAAGCTGGAAGCGTTGCAGCAGACCGTGGCCGAGCTCGAGTCGCAGCTCGCGCAGTCCGAACCGCTGCCGCCGGCGCACCACTAAACACTCCCGCCAATGAAGCTGTCACTCGTGCACAGCCGTGCGCGATCGGGCGTTCGTGCGCCCGCGGTACGCGTCGAGGTCCATGTGGCGGGCGGATTGCCGGCCATGTCGATCGTCGGTTTGCCCGAAGCGGCGGTGCGCGAAGCGAAGGATCGCGTCCGTGCGGCGATTCTCTGCGCGCAATTCGAATTCCCGGCGGGCCGCATCACCGTCAACCTCGCGCCCGCCGACCTGCCCAAGGATGGTGGCCGCTTCGACCTGCCCATCGCGCTGGGCATCCTCGCCGCGACCGGGCAGATCCCGTTGCAGGCGCTTGGCGATGCCGAATTCCTCGGCGAACTAGCCCTCACCGGCGAACTGCGTCCGGTCGATGGTGTGCTTCCCGCTGCATTGGCCGCCGGCGACGCGGAGCGGCGCCTGATCGTACCGGCCGGCAACGGCGCCGAGGCTGCTCTTGCCAGCCGGGTCGAGGTACGCCCCGCGCGCACGCTGCTGGAAGTCTGCGCCCACCTCACCGGCCGCAAACCCCTGCCCTTCGCCGAAGCGCCGTCGCTGGAACGCACCACGGGACCCGACCTTGCCGACGTTCGCGGACAGGCGCAGGCGCGGCGCGCGCTGGAGATCGCCGCGGCGGGCGGCCACCACCTGCTGCTGATCGGCCCGCCCGGCTGCGGCAAGACGCTGCTCGCTTCGCGGCTGCCCGGCCTGTTGCCGGAAGCCACCGAGAGCGAAGCGCTCGAAGCCGCCGCCATCGCCTCGGTGAGCGGGCGCGGGCTCGACCCCGCACGCTGGCGCGAGCGCCCGTTTCGTTCGCCGCACCACACGGCGAGCGCGGTCGCGCTTGTCGGCGGCGGCGCGCAGCCCCGGCCCGGCGAGATTTCGCTGGCGCACCAGGGTGTGCTGTTCCTCGACGAGTTACCCGAATGGGATCGCCGCGCACTCGAAGTGCTGCGCGAACCGCTGGAGTCGGGCGTCATCACTGTCGCGCGCGCGGCGCGTAGCGCGGAGTTCCCGGCGAGGTTCCAGCTGGTCGCGGCGATGAATCCCTGCCCCTGCGGTTGGGCGGGAGATCCATCGGCCCGTTGCCGTTGCAGCGCCGATGCGGTGCGGCGCTACCGCGGTCGCGTTTCGGGGCCGCTGCTGGACCGCATCGACCTGCACGTCGAAGTCGCGCGACTTCCACCAGCCGCGTTGCGCCCCGACGCGCCGGCCGGCGAATCCACCGCGATCGTGCGTGCCCGCGTGGTCGAAGCCCGCACACGGCAGTTCGCACGCGCGGGAAAGACGAACGCCGTGCTCGACCAGCCCGAAACCGGTGCGTCCTGCCGACTCGGCGAGGCCGACCAGCTGCTGCTCGAACGCGCGGTCGATGCGCTTCAACTGTCGGCGCGTTCGATGCACCGCATCCTGCGCGTGGCGCGGACCATCGCCGACCTCGACGGTGCAGATGCCATCGGCACCGCGCACCTCACCGAAGCGATCTCGCTACGACGCGCCACGCGAGGCCTCGAAGCCGCGGCGGCATAGCTCAACGCGCCCGCGCGCCGGCGTAACCAGGGTAAGCGAAGCGCACCGCTACGACCGCGATGAGCGCACCGCAGCGCGTCGCACCGTTGAAGTGCGAGGTCTGTGCGGCCCCGCCACCCATCACGTCGAGGCTGACCTCACCCGCAACGATCGCCACACACCTTCGGCCTATCCAGGAAATCGCGTGCGCCTTCGCGCGCCTCGCGCATCTCCGCTTCCGTGCCGCAGCGCGTGACCTTCATCGTCGTGCCGGACTGGCGCTCGCGCCAGCACACCTGCTTGTCGTCGTGGCCGGCGCGGGTGTTCCTCACTTCGGCATTGATGCGTTCCAGCGCGTTCTCAAGCCGCACCTTCTCCTCCATCGAGAGCTGGTCGAGCGAGGTCTTGCCATCGGTGACGGTGAACACCTCGGCCTGCGACTTGCGGATCACGCTGACCTGGCGCGTCGTGAGGCCGTTGTCCTTGCCCGCATCCAGGTCCCGCTTGAGCGCCTGCTGCTGGGTCAGGATGACATCGAGCTTTTCCGGAGCGGGCGCGTCCTGCGCGATGGCGGCGAACGGCAACGCAAGCATCAGGATCAGCGTCGCGGTCCGATAGTTACGCAATGACGGCTTCATGGTCATCTCCCCTTGTCGATGACGATTCCAGGCGCGGGAGGCGCCCCGCGCCTACGGTCTGAACCCCATCCGCGTGTTGCCGCCGCAATCGGTCATCGCGTCGCGCTGGCCGCAGATGGTGGGTTCGGCTTTCCATTGCTCCGAATCGCGACGCACCTGCTCCAGCTCGGCGAGCGTGGCGCAGCGCGTCACCTTCATCGTCGTGCCGAGCTTGTGCTCGCGCCAGCATTTCTGCCGGTTCTTCTCGTTGTCGGCGAGGATCGCCTTGACCTGTTCGAGCGCGTTGAACAGTTCAACCTGCTCATCGGGCCGAAGCTCGCTGACCGACGTCTTGCCATCCAGCAACCGGAACACCTGGTCCTGCGCCGAATGCATGCGGTCCAGCGTGTCGGCGCCGAACCGCGCATACGCGCCGGTCGAATGTTCCGACTCGGCGCGGATCTCACGTTGCTGTTGCAGGATCATCGCCACCTTGTCGGCGTTGGCATGCGCCACGCCGGCAAGGGACAACACGCTAATCACCATCCATGTCGCGATCGGCTTCATGTTGCGCTCCGTGTGCAACAGCCCGTGGGATATTCCTGCTTACAAGCTCTTGCAGTCGCCGCAGCTGCCGCGCGAATCCATCATGTTGCGTGCGGCTTCGCGCTCTTCGCGCCACTGCGATGCGGTCTTGCAGACGCGCTCCTTGCGCGTGCTGCCCAGCACCGCGCGGCGTTCGCATACCATGCGGTCCTCGCCCTCGTTGTTCACGACGGCTTCGATCCATTCCAGCGTGTTGAAGACTTCGGTCTTCTGCTGGTCGCTGAGGTCTTCGGTGGAATGCTTGCCATCGATGGTCTGCAGCATGTGCGCCTGCTTGCTCAGCAGCTCGCTGCGCTGCTGGTTCGACAGGTCCTTGTAACGACCCGTGCGCGCTTCCACGCCGTCGCGGATCTGCGTTTGCTGGGTGCGGATGTCGTCGAGCATCAGCACGCGGCTGTCGACGGAGGCGAAGGCCGGGGCGGCGAGCACCAGGCCCAGCACTATTGCGGAAACGAATCGGATGGCGCGCATTGCGACGGTCCTTGTGGAGGAACGCCAAACATAACGCGCCAGATTTGGCAATGTCGACTGCCTAAGCAGGGCAAAAGGCCGTTCAGGTGCGCCACCCCGCGTAGCCGGGGCGGCGCCGGGCGCCGTCAGCCCTCGGCCCGCTGCCAGACGCGCTCGGCCGGGTCCAGTTCCGCCGTTTCCATGACCGGTCCGCGCCAGCCGAACCCGCAGATAGCCAGCGCGCCCTGGTGGATCGGGTCCAGCCCGAACGCCTGTTCCAGCTCGACCTCGTTGATCGCGCCGGTGATGAAGGCGCCCAGCCCCGCGTCGGTCGCGGCCAGGTACAGGGTTTGCGAGAGGTGCCCGCCTTCCAGCGCGACCACCCGATAGCCCTTGGCGTGGTGGCGGTACTTCCAGAACGTGCGATCGAAGCGCGGCGACAGCATCACCACGACATGCGCGTCGGCGAACCAGTGCTGCTGCGCGACCATGTCCATCACGAACTCGCGCAGCGGCTTGTCCGGCGCGGCCAGCGGTTCGAGCGCATGGTCCTGCGACTGGTAGTGGTAGAGGCCGGGCGCGATGCCGTCGACGTGCTGCACGATGAGGTAGCACTCCATCGGATGCAGGCCGCCGCCGGACGGCACGTTCTTCTTCAGGAACACGGTGTCCTCGGTGACGCGCACCTCGGCCTGCGCGGCGAACACGCGCTGCAGGACCTGCGCGAACACATCGAACGGCAGCGTGCGCGAGGCATCGAAGTTGCGGCACGTCGCTCGGCGCGCGAGCAGGTCGTCGAACGACGTCGGCGCGATGCGCGGAAGATGCACGCGCGCGTCGTCCTCGACGCGGCGCGCGGCCTCCACCGGCGGCGCGCCGAGCACCTGGCGCATCGCGACGGCCGTTTCGGTGCCGCTGTCCTTCTGGTTCTGCACGGTGTCCACGCCGCTCCATCGGGTAAACGCATGCAGCGTCGCGGCGAGCGGATGCCAATACGTGCGGCGCAGCGATTCGTCGCGTTCTCGCATCGCGGCGTGTTCGGGCGCATCGCTGACGATGAGCCCTTCGCGCAGCAGGCGTGCGAGCGTCGCGCCGTCGGCGTCTATCGAAACCGCTTCGATCCATTGACCGGGACTAAGCGTGCCGAGCAGTTCGCGCTCGCCGCCGTCGACTTCGACTTCCGTGCCCAGGTGCGGTGCAAGCGCGAGCCAGCGGCGCTCGCGATGCAGGCCATCGCCGCCGCCGAGCAGCTGCGCGAGGTCGAATTCGACCTGTTCGCGCGGCTCGAAATACACCACTGCACAACGGCGGATACGCATGCCTGTTCCCCTTGGGCGAGGTCGCTACTTTGCGTCCGCGCGATGGTTCCGGGAAGGGGCGCGCCGCGTTGTGCGTGCGGAATCGTCCGATCCTGTTAGCGCTCCCTGCCGGGCGTTTTGCCTTCCGCACGTCGGGACCCATACGCCTGCGGTTGTGACAGCAAGCACATAAGGGTTAGATTTTGCCGGATTGGCCCGCAACGGGCTTTCTGACGGGGAAGATTGGGGATGAACAAGCCGCTGACCGCACCGCTGGATCCGGCTCTGGCCGACCGGCTTCTGGACCTTCTGAGCACCGACGACCTGTTCCGCGAGCGCTTCCAGCGCGACCACATCGCGGCGCTGCGCACGATCGGCTACGAATCGCCGACGCCGGGGCAGATGACGGCGTGTGGCGAAGTGTCTCCGATGGCTGCGCTGGAACCGTTCCGGCAGTGCAAGGTTGAAGAGCTGGCCTCGAAGGACGTCATCGCCGCAGCGCGAGGAGAAATCCGCAACATGCTGCTGCGTGGCCTGGACCAGACCACGCCGCGCCTCGATTCCGGCCTGGAGTCGCGGCGCATCCTGCGCAAGTAAGCCCTACCAGGAAAGAGCCACCCGCGGGGCGCCGTCCTCAGGCGTGCCGCGGGCCAGCTTCTCTTCCTGAGCCGCCGCACGATTGCTGTCGGCAACGTTGAGTGCCTGCAAGCAGTGCCCGCACTCCAGCTCCACATAGGCCCGGCCGCGGCGTGATTTCAACCAGCGCGCATGCTCCAGCGCGCGCTCGGAGTCTCCAGCGTCCACATAGGCGTCCATCAGGGCCACACGTGTCTGGTAGCGCTCGCGCCCGGTGATGAAGGGCGTGAGTATCTCGATGGCGGTTTTCGGTCGACCGGCCAGGCGCGCCTGCTGCGCCCGAAGGATGGCAGCAAACTCCTTGAGTTGGGCCATCGTATTGAGCTGTGGCTCGGCATCGAATGCCTTCAGGACAGGATCGATGAGGCTGTCATCGCCAGCACGCACGGCCAGCAGTGCGGCGCCCAGCATCAGCGCCCCATCTTCTTCGATATCCGACGTGCGCGTCCCTTTCAGTGCCGCCATGGCTCGCTTCGCGGCTTCGTGCGCACCCTTGCGGGCACTGCGCTCGTCACCTGCGAGCCAGTCCGCCGCTGCGACGGGCAGCAGCAGGTAGCGGCTTTCGACGCTGTCGTTGGGCTTGGCCAAGGACAAACCCATGCGCGAGAGCTTCTGCGCCTGTTCGTACTGCCCCTGATCGATCGCCAGGCTGGTCCGCTCGATGTAGGCGTAAGGGTTATCCGGTTCCAGCTGCTTGGCATACCTCTCGGCTGCCGCGAAATCCTTCCGTGCGGCTGCCGTGGAAACGAGCCTGCGCAAACTGCCGCCCGTCGATTTCCATGACTGCTCGAACGCCGCGTGCGCCTGTGCGTAATCTTCGCGCCCGAGCTGCGCACGACCTATCGTGTCGAACTCCTGCCCCTGCAACGGGTTCTGCGGTATCGCAGCCGCCTTTGCGTGGACCAGCGCCTCGTCGAAGCGGTTTTCCTTGTACAGCCAGATCGCGGCATTGCCGCGGCCGGGCAGGTAATCGGGATACAGGTGCGCCAACTCGATCCACTTCGCCACCGTCTTGCCAGGCAGATCGAACTCCGACACCCACGCATCCAGGTACATCGACTCGCGCGGCGGCAGATGGTCGCGATGCTGCTGGGCGCGACGAAGCGGCAACAGTGCCGCCTTTGCATCTTCATTGGCGTAGTGCACGCGCATCAGCCCCAGCCATGCAAGCGCGAACTCCGAATCGAGTTCGGTCGCGCGCTGGAACAACTGCGTGGCTTCGCGCGTGTTGTATTCCGAGTACGCCTTCTGGCCGAGTGCATACGCACGCAGCGCATCCAGATTCTTGGTCGTAACCGCAGGCAGCGCTACCGAATCATCCTTTATGGCCTGAACGGTCTCACCCAGCGTGTTTCGCAGCGCAGCGGTCACCGTGTCGATCGATTTGAGGGCCGATTCCGCCCCCGTGCCGTCGGCAGACTGGGCGTAGATGGTGGATTGCGTATGCGGATCGATGATCTCCGCACTCACGCGCACCTTGCCGCCCACTTCCGCCACCGTCGGCAGGATCACCGCACGCGCACCATCGCGCAGGGCGATCTCCGATGCGATGGCGCGGTCGAGGATGGTGTCGGGCTTGAGCTGCATGCGCTCCAGCGTGTCGCGCGCCTTCAGGTCGCTTAGCACGTTGACGTAGCGCGACTGCTCAAGGCTTATCCGGAAGGCCTGTTCGAGCGAATCGTCGAGCACGCTCTGGCCGGTGAGGTTGCGCAGGTCCGCCACCACCACCCAGTCGCGCTGGTTGAACGCGATCGCCGGCGCGGGCCGCGTCGCGAACCACACGCCCACGCCGATGCCGGCGATGATCGCGGCCTCGGCGGCGAGCGCGGCGGGACGGCGCCATAGCGGAAGATCACGCCAGGCCTTCGGGGTGTTCGGCGGCATGCGCAGCGGAGCGATGCCGGGTTCGCCGACTTCATAGATCTGCTGGCCGTCGGGCACGCCCTTGAAGCGCCAGCGGCCGTGCGATTTCCACAGCAGATGCTGTCCGCGTTCGCCCAGTTCGCGCGCGGCGCGGTGCGCCAGCGGTTCGGCCACGGCCGACAGCAGGATCTGCCCCGGACGCGCCATCGCCATCAGGCGCGCGGCCATGGGCTTGGCGAGTCCTTCCACTTCCAGCGGCTTGGCGCCGACCCGCACGGCTTCCTCGCTGTTGCGCCAGGTGAGCACTTCGCCGACGTGCAAGCCTGCGCGCGCGCGCAGGTCGAGCCGGCGCGCGTCGCCCATCTCGCGCAGTTCGCGGATGTAGTCCAGCGCGAAGCCGAGGCCGTCGATGGGGCGCTCGAACAGCAGCAGCAGTCCGTCGGACCGGTCGATCAACCGGCCGCGCCAGCGCTGTTGCAGATCCAGCACCAGTCGATCGTGGTCGCGAAACAGCGTGGCCGCCTGCACGTCGCCGATGCGCTCGACCAGCGTGGTCGAATCGCAAAGATCGGTCAGCAGCAGCGTGCGCAGTTGTGGCGCTTCGATCGAGGGGCGATGGGTCATCTCGTTCATCGCGTCCTGCCCTCTCCGTTCGGCTCAGGCCGAAGTAAGTTCCATGTCGTGCCAATGCACGCGATTGCCGCCCAGGCGCTTGGCCTGGTAGAGCGCAGCATCGGCGTGGGCGTATCCGTGTGTCCAGTCGCGGGTGGGGTCGATCAGGCACGCGCCGACGCTCAGGGGGCACATCAGCGGCGTACCGTGGGACATCTGCATCAGGCCCTGCGCGGTGGAGACGATGAAGTCGCCGAAGCGCATCACCTCCTCGCGCTGGTCGCTGACCACCAGCAGGCAGAACTCGTCGCCGCCGAGGCGGCAGGCGAAATCGTCCGGACCGGCCACCGAGCGCAGGATGTTCGCCACGCCCTGCAGCACGCGGTCGCCGATGAGGTGGCCGTGGTCGTCGTTGACCTGCTTGAAGCGGTCGCAGTCCACCAGCAGCAGGCCCATGCTGCGCTGCGTGCCGATGTCGCGATGCTCCTGCAAATGCAGGGTCAGGCCGCGACGGTTGTACAGGCGGGTGAGTTCGTCCGTGCGGACGAGCTCTTCGGTCTGGTTGAGCTGGTGCGTCGCGGTATAGAGGCTGTCGAGCGCGGACTGCAGTTCCTCGTTGCGACGGCGCAGTCGGCGGATCAGGCTCTGTTCGTTCAGCACCACGCGCAGGATCGCGCGACGCAGGAAGTAGGAAACCAGCCCGGGGTCGCGATCGACCAGGCGCTGGAATTCCTCGTGGCGCAGTTCGATCAGCAGGCCGTCGCTGGCGGCCACGGCGTCGGCGCTGCGGACGTGGTCGCCGATCAGCAGGCCGAGTTCGCCGAAGAATTCGCTGGGACCCAGGCGCTTGCCGACGAGGTCGTCGCCGAAATCCAGGTCCACGACCCCGCGGGCGATGACGAACATCGTCGTGCCCAGTTCGCCGCGGCGGAAAAGAAGTTGGCCGGCTTCGACACGGCGCGGACGACCCAGTTCGGCGAACAGCTCGTATTCCGCTTCGGTAAGCACCGCCGTCGCCACATCCGCAGGCGCCGCGCTCGACTTGCCGGTAGTGATGGAATCGCGCGTCCGGAGAGACGCCGCGCTGTCACGAGTCATCCAACGAGGGCCCAGTCCCTGGGGAGGCTGGAGAATAGCACCTGAACTTGGTGTCTAACGGAGGACACCGGGGCGGGCGGCCGGGGGTGGGCTGAATGGGCCCGGCGGCGTCCTTGCTTGTGAGTAAGCCCCTCTCCCGCTTGCGGGAGAGGGGTTGGGGGTTGGGGTGAGGGCAAACGCGTCGGTGCGTGCCGGGAAAGCCCGCCCTCATCCGCCCTTCGGGCACCTTCTCCCGCAAGCGGGAGAAGGGATCACTACCTGGAAAGGTAAGGGGTCGCTGGCTTGGGCCGCTTACGCCGCAGCCGCCCGCTTCTCATGGAACTGCTCTTCCTCGGTCGAGCCCTTCAGCGCGACGGTCGAGGACTGCCCGCCCTGGATCGTCTGCGTCACCGCGTCGAAGTAACCCGTGCCCACCTCACGCTGGTGCTTCACGGCGGTAAAGCCCTTCTCTGCGGCGGCGAACTCGGCTTCCTGCAATTCGACGAACGCGCTCATCTGGCGACGTGCGTAACCGTGCGCCAGGTTGAACATGCCGTAGTTCAGGCTGTGGAAGCCGGCCAGCGTGATGAACTGGAACTTGTAACCGTAGGACGCGATTTCCTTCTGGAACTTCGCGATGGTCGCGTCGTCGAGGTTCTTCTTCCAGTTGAAGCTCGGCGAGCAGTTATAGGCCAGCAGCTTGCCAGGGAACTTCGCGTGGATGGCTTCGGCGAACCTGCGCGCGAACTCCAGGTCCGGCTTGCCGGTCTCGCACCACACCAGGTCGGCGTACGGCGCGTAGGCGAGGCCGCGGCTGATCGCCTGGTCCAGGCCCTTGTTGGTCTTGTAGAAGCCTTCGATCGTGCGCTCGCCGGTGCAGAACGGCTTGTCGTTGTCGTCGATGTCGGAAGTGATGAGATCGGCGGCTTCGGCATCGGTGCGCGCGACGATCAGCGTCGGCACGCCCATGACGTCGGCGGCCAGGCGCGCCGCGACGAGCTTCTCCACCGCTTCGCGCGTGGGCACCAGCACCTTGCCGCCCATGTGGCCGCACTTCTTCACGCTGGCGAGCTGGTCCTCGAAATGCACGCCCGACGCGCCGGCTTCGATCATGCCCTTCATCAGTTCGAATGCGTTGAGCACGCCGCCAAAACCGGCTTCGGCGTCGGCGACGATCGGCTGCAGGAAGTCGACATCGCCCGTGCCTTCCGCACACTGGATCTGGTCGGCGCGCAGCAGCGTGTTGTTGATGCGGCGAACGACCTGGGGCACGGAGTTGGCCGGATACAGCGACTGGTCGGGGTACATCTCGCCGGCGATGTTCGCATCGGCGGCGACCTGCCAACCCGACAGGTAGATCGCCTTCAAACCGGCCTTGACCTGCTGCATCGCCTGGTTGCCGGTGAGCGCTCCGAGCGCGTTGACGAACGGTTCGCTGTGCAGCGAGTTCCACAGCTTCTCCGCGCCGAGCTTCGCGATGGAATGCTCGACAAGCACCGTGCCGCGAAGACGCACGACATCCTGCGGGCAGTACGGGCGCGTGATGCCGGCCCAGCGCGGGTTCGTCGCCCAGTCGTGACGGAGTTGTTCGGCGGTATGCAGCGTGCTCATGGCGGTGTTCCTTGTTGTCTCGATGATGGGAAAGCGGAACAGCGGATTCGTACTGCGGATCTTTGAAACTTTGAATCTCAGTCCAGCCGCGCGTAGGCCGGCAGCGTGAGGAAGTCTTCGAGCACGTCGGCATGCGTCAGGCGGTCGAGCACGCCGATGGCTTCGTTGATGCGGCTTCCGCCCGGAATGCGCGAGCGATCGCCCAGCCGCGTGGGCAGGTTGAGGAAGGCGCGTTCGAGCAGCGCGAAGTCGACCGGCGTGCCGTCGTCCAGATGCAGGCCTTCGCTGTGCAGCCACTGCCACAGCTGCGTGCGCGCGATTTCCGCCGTCGCCGCGTCTTCCATCAGCCAGTGGATCGGCACGCAGCCGTTGCCATCGAGCCACGCGGCGAGGTAGCGCACGCACACCTCGACGTTGCCTTCGAAACCACCGCGGGTAATCGTGCCCAGCGACGGCTTGATGAGATCGTCGCGCGTGACCCACACGTCCTCGCGCAGCACATGGCGCTGGTTCGGCGTCGGCATGCGTTCGTCGAAGATCTGCTTTGCCAGCGGAATCAGTGCCGGATGCGCGACCCAGGTTCCGTCGTGGCCCGCGGTGACTTCGCGCAACTTGTCGGCGCGCACTTTCGCGAGCGCGGCTTCATTGGCTTCGTCGTCGCCGCTGATCGGAATCTGCGCGGCCATGCCGCCCATCGCGTGCGCGCCGCGCTTGTGGCAGGTCTGGATCAGCAGTTCCGAATACGCCTTCAGGAACGGCTGCGTCATCGTCACCTGCGCGCGCTCGGGCAACACCTTGTCGCGATGCGCGCGGAAGGTCTTGATGTACGAGAACACGTAATCCCAGCGGCCACAGTTCAAACCGGCGATGCGCGTGCGCAGGGCGTGCAGGATCTCGTCCATCTCGAACACGGCCGGCAGCGTTTCGATGAGCACCGTGACCTTGAGCTGCCCCTGCGGCAGGCGCAGTTCGCGTTCGATGTGGTCCAGCGCGTCGTTCCACAGCTGCGCTTCTTCCATCGACTGCAGCTTGGGCAGGTAGAAGTACGGGCCTCGATCGAGCGCGGCGAGTTCGCGTGCGTTGTGGAAGGCGAACAGGCCCAGGTCGAACAGGCTTGCGGACATCGGCACGCCATCGACCAGCACGTGCTTCTCGTCCAGATGCCAGCCGCGCGGACGGACCATCAGCACCGCCTGCTCCTCGAACGGGCGCAGGGCGTAGTGCTTGCCGGTCTCCGCAGCGGTGTATTCAAGCGTGCCGCGCACGGCGGCGATCAGCGCGCGCTGGCCGGCGATGAGGTTCGGCCAGGTTGGCGCGGTGCTGTCCTCGAAGTCGGCCATGTAGACCTTCGCGCCCGAGTTCAGCGCGTTGATGACCATCTTCGGATCGACCGGACCGGTGATCTCGACGCGGCGGTCGAGCAGCGCCTTCGGCAGCGGCGCGACCTTCCAGTCGCCGGCGCGGATCGCCCGGGTGTCGTCACGGAAGTCCGGCAGGCCGCCGGCGTCGAAGAACGCCTGGCGTTCGCCGCGGGCCTTGAGACGGGCCTGGCGAGCGACTTCAAAACGCGTGTGCAGTCCGGCGAGGAAGGACAGGGCGGCCGGCGTCAGTACGTCGGACTGGCCGGGGGCCTGTGTGATGACCTCGATGTCCGTCTGCTGGGGCTGCGCCATGACTGCCGACATGCTGTAACTCCGTGGTAACCGTGGAGGGCCACCATGCGCTGGCGTTTGTTATTTGACAATGAAGGTTTATCAATGCATATCATTAGTTGAGCTAATACGAGTTCCGCGAAATGAGCTCCAGCCCCTCCAGCACGCCCCGCTTCGCCTACAAGGGCGACCGCCTGAAGCCGCTTCGCGCCTTCTGCCAGACGGCGCGACTGGGTTCGGTCTCGCGCGCGGCGGAGGCGCTATACCTCAGCCAGCCGGCCGTGACCCTGCAATTGCAGGCGCTGGAAAGGGAGCTGGGCGTGCGGCTGCTCGAACGCAGCGGCCGCCGGATCGCGCTGACGCGTGAGGGCCAGGAGCTGTACGACCTCGCCCGCCCGCTGGTCGAAGGGCTGGACGGTCTGGATGCAGCCTTCCACGAGCGCATTCGCGGACTCGATGCGGGCGAATTGAATGTCGCCGCCGGCAGCTCGACCATCCTTTATCTGCTGCCGCCCATCGTGGAGGCCTTCCGCGCCGCTCATCCGGAAGTGCGCCTGAGCCTGCACAACGTCACCGGCGCCGGCGGCCTGGACCTGCTGCGTTCGGACGGCGTGGACCTGGCGGTCGGTTCGATGCTCGACGTGCCTGCGGACCTCAGCTACGAACCGGTCTACCGCTTCGAGCCCATGCTGATCACGCCGCGCGACCATCCGCTGGCGCAGAAGGCGTCGATCACGCTGGAGGACCTCTCGCCCTACGGCCTGATCCTGCCGCCGCAGCGACTCACGACATATCGCCTGATCGACCTGGTGTTCCAGCAGAACCGCGTGCCCTACACCGTGGCGCTGGAAGTGGGCGGCTGGGAGGTCATCAAGCAGTACGTGGCGATGGGGCTGGGCATCAGCATCGTCACGGCGATCTGCCTGACCGAGGCCGATCGCGAACGGCTCTCCGCGCGATCGCTGGCCGAGTATTTCCCCTCGCGCACCTACGGCGTGGTGGTCCGCAAGGGGAAATATTTGTCCCCGCAGGCCCGGGCATTTGTGGAGCTTATAAAGCCGGCGCTGTTCGAGCGCGGCGATTATTACTCGACCGGTCAATCCGAGCGCTGACGTTCAAGCAGCGATCAGCGACCTCACCAGCGCGTGATCATCAGGCGTCGTGGTTCTTACCGTTCGACACGCTGCGGTACCACTCGCGGATGCGCGCGACATCGGATTCGTAGTGGTCGGTCAGCTCGAACGGCGCGCCGATGCCGATGGTCCGGCGCCCGTAATGGAAGTACGCCGGCACCACCGGCGCCGCCGCGGCCTTGGCGATGCGCCAGAAGCCCGGCTTCCACTTCTCCACGACCTTGCGCGTGCCTTCCGGCGCGAGCCCGTACCAGAACCGGTCGGCACTGCGGATCATCTGCGCCGCCTGTTCGACCACGCCCTGCGCGGCCTTGCGGTTCACCGGGATCACGCCCAGCCATTTGAGGATCCGGCCCAGTACCGGGATCTGCAGCAGCGTGTCCTTGCCGAGCACCTTCAGGTCCAGGTCCGTCGCCATCAGCAGCGCGAAACCCCATACGCCGTCCCAGTTGGACGAATGCGGCGCACCGATCAGCACCACCTTGGGCAGATCGGGGAACGCACCTTCGGTGCGCCAGCCGCCGAGCCGGAGGATGGTCCGCCCGATCCAGCGGACGAAGGCGTGGCGGTGGGCGCGCGGCGCGCTGGGCGGCAGCGGCAGCACCGGAGAAACGGCTTCGGACATGACCCCTCTTCGAATCGGCGGTGGTTCGGTACGGCCCGTCGAGGGCTCTCGGTTTCGCTCAGTCCCAGTCGCGCCGGGTCCGATCGCGCTTGATCGTACCGCGTTCGCGCTTTCCGCTGAGCCGGCGCTCCTTCGAAGCGCGCGTCGGACGGGTCGCGATGCGCGGCGCGGCGACTTCCAGGCCCGCGGCGATGAAGGTGGCCAGCCGCTCGCGTGCGTCCTCGCGGTTCCGATCCTGCGTGCGGAAGCGCTGCGCGCTGATCACCAGCACGCCCTCGTCGGTGATGCGCCGGTCGCGCCTGGCGAGCAGGCGCTCGCGCAGCGACTCGGGCAGCGATGGCGAGGTCGCGATGTCGAACCGCAACTCGACCGCCGTGGCGACCTTGTTGACGTTCTGCCCGCCCGGCCCGGACGAACGCACGAAGCGCTCGACCAGTTCCGAGTCGGGGATCGACAGGCGGGGCGTGATCTCAAGCATGGGGCGGCACTTTAGCCGATCCGGTGACGACGGCCCTCTCGCGCCCGGGTGCAGACGCCCGCGACGAAGGCAGACGCGGCGCTACACTCGCGCGAACCGGCCCACTAACGGTGTGCACGCCATGGCGGACGAACCCGTTCCCCCGCACGGATCCGAGCGTCGCATCGACTCGGTCTTCCGCAACGGTTCGATGACGGTGGTTGGCGTGCTCGCCGCGTTCTCGCTGGGCATCCTGACCGAGTGGACCACCGCCGACGCCACGCCCTGGACGCTGGCTGACCTGGCGATCGTGGCGCCGATGGTCGCCGGCATCGCTGCGCAGCTGCTCGCCCTCAAGCGGCTGCTGCATCCGGACTCGCTCAATGGCCCCTACTATGCCCGCGCGATCCGGCTGTTCCTGTGGGGCCTGGGCCTGCTCGCATCGGGCGTGATGATCGGCGTGATCGTCGACGCGGCCCCCACGCTCTAGTCGGCCACGAACCCGTCGAACAGCGCCAGCGCCTTCGCGAATTCCACATCGACCGGCGCCGTCACATCGACGCGCGCGCCCGTTCCGGGATGCACGAACGCCAGCCGCCTTGCGTGCAACAACATGCGATGGATGCCGAGCATGCGGAAGTTGCGGTTGTGGCGGCCGTCGCCGTGGCTGGTATCGCCGATGAGGTGATGCGACAGGTGTTTGAGGTGGCGACGGATCTGGCGGAAGCGCCCGGTGTCCAGCGTCGCGCGCAGCAGCGCGTAACGCGAGGTATCGAACCCCGCCGACGGCATCGACAGCTCCGTCGTCGCCAGTCGCGTGAAGTGCGTGATCGCCGGCTTCTTCTGCGGCTTGCCGGGGCCGCCGTCGAGCGGATGGTCGACGGTGAACGACTCGTCCGGCCATCCACGACACACGGCCCAGTAGTCCTTCTCGACCTCGCGCGACATCAGCACCTTGCCCAGCGCCGATGCGGTTTCGCGATCGAACGCCAGCAACAGGCAGCCGCTGGTGGCGCGATCTAGCCGGTGCACGAGGAAGATCGGCTTGCCGAACTGCTCGCGCAGGCGGTCCGCCGCGAAGTCGGTCTCGCCGCGCGCCAGCGCACTGTCGTGCACCATCAGGCCCGCGGGTTTGTTGACGATGGCGAGGGTGTCGTCGACATGGATGACGTCGAGCGGCGGCAGGTCCTCAACCGCCGCTTCGACCGGAACCTCAGCGCCCACGCGGCCACGCCGCCAGCAGCGCCCACACGCCGCCAAGACCTGCGATCCACGCCGATGCAGGCACCGACCACAGGCGCGGGCCGCCGGCTTCCAGGCCA
>Ga0209050_1000864_pt1 | contig 40917 bp, 36 predicted proteins | sample Araplavi_mTSA_r2_FD_184276 | JGI IMG/M metagenome (GOLD analysis project Ga0209050, IMG submission 184276) | Arabidopsis root microbial communities from North Carolina, USA - plate scrape MF_Cvi_mTSA_r2 (SPAdes) (version 2) | ecosystem: Host-associated > Plants > Roots > Endosphere | place: USA... | reverse complement strand
GTACGCAGGCGGGAATCTTTGGCCGTGAGCGCGACCTTCGCCACCTGCCCCAGCTGGCGATCTTTGAAAGCGGTGAGTGTTTGCAGGGCCGCGAGGCGCACATTGACGGCGAGTTTGTCGTCGCCCACCAGGCGAATCAGGTCGCCGGAAGCACCCTTCAAACCCAGCTTACGCGCCAGCACCGCCGCAGCTTCCTGCACCCCCGCGCTGGGCGTCGTTAGTAGCTTGGAAAGACTCGGCTGCACTGCCGCGACCGCATCATTGGCCGGCCGGCCCGGCAGCGGACGCCATTGCCCCAGTACACGATCTTTCGGCCCCGGATTGACCCAATCGCCGAGCGCATTGAGCGCATCCCGGCGCCCGTTTTCCGGCACCGCGGGATCGAGCGCGAGCCGGCACAAGCTTTGAGCCTGCGACAATCCGCCGAGGCGATAGGAGGCATTGACCACCCGTTCGAGAATCCGTGGATTCCGCGCGCTGTTCAGCGCCGCGAGCGCAGGCAGCGCCTCCGGAATCGGCGTGTCGTGAATCGCCCGCGCGGTTTCGAGCACGATCGATTCATCCTGATCCTTCAGAAATTCCGTCACGCGCGCGCTCTTCTGCCGGCGCAGCGCCAGCACCGCCCCGGTGCGAACGGCCTCGATGGGATCGTCCTTTCGCGCGACCAGCTGATCCGCATTCGCTACTGCCGCCAGCGCGAACACCGCCGCATGCCGCAGGTTCGGATCACGATCCTCGTTGTCGGCCAGGAGCTTGAACAGCGGCTCCAGCGCGGCCTGGTGCCCGATGCGCCCCAAGGCCAGCGCCGCCTGCAAGCGCACGCGCGGCTTGGGATCGGCGAGCAACGAGAGCAGCGGATCCCCTGCCGCCGGCAGCCGCCGGAAACCCAGCACCTTGGCCGATTGCGCGCGCACTTCCGGGTCCGCATCGCCGAGCAACCCCAGCAACGGGCCCGCGGTCGCCGCGTTGAATTTCGCGAGCTGTCCAATCGCCCAAATCGCATGCAATCGGGCCAGCGGATTGCCCCCACCCTGCGCTACCTTTACCAGCGAAAGCACCGCCGGCTGGCCTTGCTCCGCCAGCGTGAATTGCGCGGCCTGCCGCACCCGCTGATCCGCGTGGCCAAGCAGCGCGATCAGCTCGTCGAGTTTCTTGGCCGCGAAATCGCTCGCCAGCAGATCCTGCGTCGCCTTCTGCGCGTCGCGGTCCGCGTCCTTGGCTGTAAATTTGTAAATGCGCCCCTTGTTTGGCCCCTGCCAGCCTTCCACCCAGTCGAGCACGTAGAGCCCGCCATCCGGCCCGAACTCCACGTCCGTGGTCAGGATCCCCTTCACGAAATCATCGCGATCCTTCATCCGATACCCCGCACCGCGTGGCTCGAGTTCGATATCGTGGACCACGCTCGCTGCCGGTCCGCCGCGGAAGTCGCTCAGGAAAAAGTGCCCGGCGTATTTGCCGGAAAGCCCGGTGCCTGGATTCCAGGTCAACCCGGCCGGCCCGTTGCCCACATTGGCGATCGCCGGGATGAGATACCGCGCCTGAGGCGCTTCCTTCTCCGCCCAGAGTTTCTCCCGATTCCACGGACCCCGATCGCCGAGATACTGGTACTCCATCCGCCAGCCGTAATCAGCCCCTTCGATGATCTGGAGCAGCCGCGCCTGATCACCACCGTCGGAGTTATTGTCCGCGGTGAAAAGATCGCCGAATTGATTGAAGACCAGCTCCTGCGGATTGCGCAGCCCGGTCGCGAAAACTTCCAGCCCCGTGCCATCCGGCCGGCAGCGCAGCACCGAGCCGCTCTCCAGCTCGGAGACGGTTTTCCCATCGGGCGTTTTTACGTTTAGCGCGCGGTCGCCGATGCTGAAATACAGCCAGCCGTCCGGCCCAAAACGGAGCCCGTGCAGGTCGTGCCCGCGGAAGGCGAACTTCACGCCGAAGCCGGTGAGCAGCTTGCCGCGTTCCGCCGCCTTGCCATCCGGCCCCGCGCGGAATCGCCAGAGATTCGGAATGCACGTCCACCAGACATTGTCCCCGCGGGCCAAAATCCCGGCGCCGGTCCCGTCGAGCGCGTCGCGGAAGCCCTCGGCAAAGACCGTCGTTTTATCGGCCGCCCCATCGCCGTCGCTGTCCTCGATTCGCACGATGCGTTCCTGCTCCTTCTCGAACCGCGCCGCGAAGACCTTCGGATCGGGGTAGTACTTGTGCATCGTCTTCAGCCGATCCTCGATCGACCGGGAGGCCAAATCGTCGTCCAGCCAGTTCATGTGCCCACGATTGTCCTCCACGCCACGTTCCTGCCGGTAGCTCTCCGCGATGTACCAGCGCCCGTGTTCGTCCGGGGCAAAAGAGACCGGATTCGCCAGGAGCGGCTCCGAGGCAAAAAGCGACACGCTCAAGCTCTGGTCGAACTTGAACGTCTTCATCGCCCGGCTCGCGTCCGGCGTCGGCCCAGTCGCCGGCACGCCTTCGCCGTGGGAAGGATCGGTGGGCGGCACCGCCCGCAGGGGCAGTGCGCAGAGCGCCAGAAACAATGGAAGACGACGAATCAGCAAGACAGCGAGTTGAGTCCCAACGATGGCGCGAGGTTAGAGGGAAAGCAAAACTTCCGCCCTGATGACAGAATCGGGTGGCGCTTGGCGGTTCGAACAGGACGGCGGATTCATGGCTGAAGATCGAGGCAAACGAGCCGGTTTTCATCCCGCAGGTACAGGCGTTTGTCGGCCAGCACCGGTGCTGCCCAGCAGGGGTAGGTGAGACCCGGCACCTGCCAGCGGCCCAGTTCCTCCAGCTTTTCGGGATTCGGCCGGAAAATCCCCAGCAGCCCGGCCTCGCCGAGCGCGTACAGCTTCCCGTCGGCCAAAATCGCGCTGCCCCGGCCAAAAACATGCGGCTCGCTGCCCGGCGAAATCTTCCCATGGCCGCCATTCGGCCAGCCTTCCTCCCGGTCCCACTTCACCGCTCCGGTGAGAAATTCCACGCAGCGAAAATGCCCATCCGGCTCATTCCGCCCGGTGAAGGCGAATAAATGCCCCGCGGTCAGGACCGGCGAACTCCAGTGAATCTCCAGCTGCAGCCCACGCCAGACTTCACTCACCGATTTCCCGTCCGGCGCCACCCGGAGCAGCACCGAGCCGCCACGGTAGTAGGCCGTGGAGAGAAAGACGAGATCATCCTGCACCACCGGCGTCATCGCATTCACCGACTCATTCTGCCGCACGCGAAACCAGTAGGCGAAATTGGCCGCCCCCGTCTGGGGATCGAGCGAGACCAGCCCCTGCCGCGTCAACACCAGCAAATGCCGCTTCCCGTGGATCGTCGCCGCCACCGGCGTGCAATAGCTCGCCTGCTTCTCGTAGGTCGGGTCCGAGCGGGTCCACTTCACGACTCGCGCTCCCGGCCAGCCCGTCATTGGCACGCCGTTCCAGGTATTCTCGCCCACGTTTTCCCAGACGGTCTTCCCGGTCTTCGCATCGAAAGCGACGACCCCGGAATTCGGCTGCGCCCCCACTTGAGCGATGATCTTGCCATCCTCCAAAATCGGCGAGGCGCCCACGCCGAAAAACGCCGGCGGCACCTCGAATTCTTTTTGCGTATCGCGCTCCCACACCGGCTTCCCCTTCGCCAGATCGAGGCAGAGCAACACCCCCTCCGCGCCAAAGGTATAACAAAGCCCCGGGTCCGACGGCTTGGCTCCCGGCACCAGCAGCGGAGAACAGCGTGGCCCGTTGTTAAAACCAAACGGATCCTGAAACGCGCTGGGATACCCGTACCGCCCGCGCGTCTCGCCCGTCTTCGCATCCATCATCTCCACGATCTCCTGGTCGCCCACGCGATGATGCAGCACCAGCAGGCCGCCGCGCACACTCGGCGCCGAATACCCCGTCCCCACTCCCTTCGACCACAGCACCTTCGCCGGCAGCGCTTCGCGCAGGCCAGTCTCCGGCGAAGTCTGATTGCGCGCCGGCCCCATGAATTCAGGCCAATCGGCCGCGAACGCCGGAGAAAGTAAAACGGTCAGGAGAAGAAGACGGATCATGTGACGGAGCGCGAGGTCCGACGTTCCACATTTCGGCCCCGGCGTGCAAAGCCCAAACGCCGATTCCGTCTTCTGCCGCCGAGATGTTACCTCAGTCACTGGCCGGTGCCTGGTAGGCCTGCCGGTAAGCTGCCGGCGTCGTGTTCATGAGCTGCCGGAAACAGCGGATAAAGTGCGAGTGATCGTAGAACCCGCATTCCAGCGCGATCGCAGAAACCGTCTCCCCGCTTTCCGCCAGCCGCCGGCAGGCCGCCTCCACCCGCACCCGCAAAAGATAATGGTGCGCCGAAGTCCCAAAGGTCTCCCGGAAGCAACGATCGAATTGTCCGCAGGAAAGACCGACGGCGCGCGCCAGCTCCGCCGTGGGATGCTCTTCCGCCGGCGCCGCATGCATGCGCTCAATCACCGGCGCCAACCGCATCGCTTTGGTCGCCCCACCCCGCGCCTGCTCGATTCGGCGGGAAAATCCTACGATCCCGACCAGCCGCTTCCGCGCATCGCGCAAAGGTAGTTTGGTGGTGCAGACGAGGTGCGGCGAACCTTCATGCTCCGGTGCCGGATGCGTCCGATTGGCGAGCGCCCGGCCCGTGCGCATCACTTCCCGGTCACTGGCTCGATAAGCATCCGCGCGCGGCTTCGGAAAAAAATCGTAGTCCGTTTTTCCGAGCACCTGGTGTTCGTAGCGCACACCACAATACTCGCAAAAGCGGTGATTTACCGACATGAATCTCCCTTCACGATCCTTCATAAAAAACGAAACATCGGGCAGGAAGTCGAAGATCAGCGCCAGTTGATTCGGGTCAATCCGGCGCAGGAATTCGACCTTGGAGAGTAGGGCAGTCGAGGACATGTCGGGGGAGGAATGCCTCACGCCACCGGAGGCCGGGAAGCAGCGCAAAGGCATGCGTGGAATTTACACACCTTCATCACGCCGATACAAGACAGCCTGCGCCCGATTGGACAATCTCGCGCCCACGCTGCGTTCCCCCAGAACCTGGCAGCCCCCTCCTCAATCCAACCCGCCTGCGCAGCCAGTTTTTGCGTCGGCGCTTCACCCTGCCTCTCCCCCCTATGCAATCCCCCCAACTGCTTCGCTCTCCGCTGGTGCGCCGCCTCGCCGCACCCATTTTCACGACTCTCATTTGCGCGGCCGGCTCTCTGGCTTCCGCCGTCGAATATTGGGTCTCACCCACCGGTTCCGACACCAATTCCGGTACGTCTTCCACCACCTCCTGGAAGACGATCACCAAGGCCCGGGACTACATTCGCACGAACAATCTCAACGACAATCTCGCCGCGGATTTGATCGTGAACCTCGTCACCGGCGAATACCCCATCACCAGCACTGCAGCCTTTGGCCTCGATGATTCCGGCAGCAACGGCCACTCCGTTGTTTATCGAGCCGTCGACGGCCCAGGCACCGCCCGTTTGGTCGGCTGCACCGATCTCGGCGGCTGGACGAATATCACCGGTACCAATCTTTGGAAGGTCTTCGTCGGAACCGGAAAGACCGTCGATTCCATCTTCGAAGATGGCGTGCGTGGACGATCGGCCCGCCATCCCAATTACGTCCTTGATGCGCGTTACCCGGAATCGTGCGCGCCCTATGTCGCCTCCACCGCCGGCGGTCATATCACCACCCCTTCGAGCCAAGATTGGATCCAGTACAACGCCGGCGAATTCACCTGGCCGGGTGCAATTCCCACCTCCGCCAAAGTCATGTGGTGGAAATACGCGGGCTCGCCCGATTGGGGCATCGCCCCGGAAGTCGCCTTGTATTCGGTCGATTCCGCCAATCGCAAAATCTACATGGAGCCTTTCGCCGCCTCCGCCCCCAGCAGCGCCGAACGATACTTTGTGCAGGGCCTCTACGAGTTCCTCGATTCCCCTGGCGAGTTCTTTTATTCGAGCGGCGACGGCTGGCTCTATTACTATCCACGCACGACCAATCCCAACGCCGCCGGGATCGATATCCGCGTTCCGCTCCTGCCCCGGCTCATCTCGGTCACCGGCAGCGCACCCGCCACGCACGCGCACCACATAAAGTTCGAGGGCCTGTCCTTCAGCTACACGAACGCCACCACGAGCAACTTCGGCGTCATCCATCTCGAATCCACCGACCACATCGAGATTCTCAATTGCCAGTTCGCCCAGGTCGGTCACACCGCCATCCGCATGTGGAATGCCAATGCCGACAACCTCATCTACGGCTGCCTCTTCCAGCACACCGCCCACGCCGGCATCGTGATCCACAACACCCTGCTACGCGCCACTTATCCTAACGATCGCAGCGAGCGCAACATCGTCTCCAACTGCAAATTCGAAAGCATCGGCGAACGTTACACCTCTGCCGTCGAAACTGCTGGAGTCGTCCTCTGGAGCACCCGCGATTGCGAGGTCTCCTACTGTGAAATCTCTGGCAGCCCGCGCTACGCCATCAGCCTCCGCGGCCACTGGAGTACCCAGCGCGGCGTCGGCCTCGAAGACGACGGCACCCATTTTGCCACCGACAATATCTTCAAGTACATCCGCGCTACCGATTGTATGAGCGACAGCGGCGACGGCGCCATCGTGCACGCCGCGCACTGCAATGGCAGTGGCGATCCCACCGGTGCCGACAAGATCAACGACTGGCAGCAGATCCTGATCTCAGGCGCTTACGCGCATGCCTCCATGCAGGACATCGCCCCCAATGGCATCTTCCTCGATCACCCCAATTCCTGCCTCTACCAGCGATTCACTGATATTAAAATCAGCGACACCCAGGGTGCTGCATTTCGAACCAATGTGAATCCCACCCAGACCCTCTCGAACGTCTCCTGGAGCGGAACATTTAACGAAGGCCGGATGGAATATTCCCGCATCGGTCTCAAATCCGATTTTCCGAAAAACTACGATTCCCGCGACACGGTGATCGCTGACGATCACACCGGCGATTACACCGAGACAGGCTTGACCGCTGCCGATTCCACCATCGGCGGACTCTACCGCGGCGATGGACGTTTCATCAACCCCGGGACCAGTTCACAATACGTCGAATGGCGCCCTACCTTGCCCCGCACCGGAAACTACCAGGTCTCAGCCTGGAAAATGGGCAACAACTCCGCCGCCACCACCGCCGCCCCCTATACGATCAACTATCAGGGCGGTTCGACCGTGGTCCCCGTGGATCAAACCGCCGGCCTTCCCGGCTGGACGAACCTCGGCACCTACCCTTTCACCGCGGGCCGCTCCGCCGCCGTGCGCCTGTCTTCCAATGCCAGCGACAGCAAGCCGATGCGTGCCGATGCCGTGAAATTGACGTTTACCGGCTACGCCAGTCTTGCCATCGGCGGCGAGAAAGGCTGGTGGGCTTTTGACAACAACGGCAACGACGCCTCCGGCCTCGGCCACACCGCCGCCGGCGTGGGTGTTGGTTACAGCAGTTCGATCAAAGCCGAGGGCACTCACTCGCTCTACCTGAACGGGGCCGCCTATTCCGAAGTGGCCGATACCGATGATCTCGATCTCGGCACCGGCGACCTCGCCATCGCCGGCTGGTTCTACCGCGACAGTCTGCTCCCCAACGGGCAGCCCAATACCGCCGGCAACCTGCGCGTCCTCTCCAAAGGAGCCGGCAGTGACTTGAAGAAGGGCTACGCCGTCTGGACCGGCTCCACTTCGATCACTGTCGCCATCGGCAACGGCACCGTGCGTCGCTCCGTCAGCGCCAGCCATCTCGGCCCCGATGTGTGGAATCACTTCATCGTGAACATCAGCCGCAGCGGCTACCTCACGCTTTACGTGAACGGAACGAAAGTCGCCGCCCTGAATATTTCCGATTGGCGCGACCTCGACCTCAGCAATACCGATAAACTCAACATCGGCCGCAATGTGAACAGCGGTGCAGAAAACTGGGTGGGCCGCATCGATGACATCGCCGTCTATCAGCGGGTCCTCGGTGAGACCGAAATCGCCGCTTTGTTCAACTAGGCCGCGAGCAAATTCCGGATGGCTCTGGGTGGGCGACGAGAAACTCGCCAATGGCGCATTGTTCGCCAGATTGTCCGAGGTAACTCGTCGCCCCTCCATGCCTCCCCGGTTCCTCCTTCTTGCCGCCCTTTTTCCCACCCTCGCGCTGGCCGAAGCCAGTTCGCGCGACGGCAATCTCGATGCGCCGCCCTCCACGCCCGAGCAGGAGCGCGCGATGTTTCACCTGCCGCCCGGCTTCGAAATCCAGCTCGTCGCCGCCGAGCCGGAGATCCAGAAGCCGATGAACCTGAACTTCGACACCGAAGGCCGCCTCTGGGTCACCGGCTCGGAGCTCTACCCCTGGCCGGCCAAGGTCGACGCCCTCGGCCAGCCCGTTCCCGGTTTCGCCGAGACGTGGAGCAAGATGGCCGGCGCCTTCGACGCGAAGAAAGCCCCGCCGCCACCGGAAAAGGCGACCGATACCTTGCGGGTGCTCAGCCAGTTCGGCTCGGATGGCCGCGCGGGTAAAATCGACGGTTTCGCCGATGGCCTGAATATTCCCATCGGCGTCCAGCCCCTCCCTCGCCCCGCCGGCGCGAAGGGCGATAGCGTCATCGTCTTTTCGATCCCGAAGATCTGGCGCTTCACCGATACCGATGGCGATGGCCGCGCCGACCTCCGCGAACCGCTCTACGGCGACTTCGGCTTCCGCGACACCCACGGCATGTCGTCGAACTATCTCTATCATGCCGACGGCTGGATCTATGGCTGCCACGGCTTTGCCAATCACAGCGTGGTGCGCGACGGCTCCGGCCAGGTCACGGAAATGAACAGCGGCAATACCTATCGTTTCCGCCCCGATGGTTCGCGGTTCGAAATCTACACGCACGGCCAGACCAATCCCTTTGGTCTCGCCGTCGATGACGACGGCAATTTTTACTCCGCCGACTCGCACTCCCGCCCGGTCATGATGCTCATTCCCGGCGCTTATTACGAAGGCATCGGCAAGACCCACGATGGCCTCGGCTTCGCCCCGCGCATTATGGAGCACAACCACGGCTCCAGCGCGATTGCGGGTGTTGCCTGGTACGGAGCCCGCCAATTCCCCGCCGAGTACTACGGCAACACCTTCAATGGCAACCCGGTCACCCGCCGGATCAATCGCGATCGCTACGAATGGCACGGCTCCACGCCCCAAGCGATCGAGATGCCCGATTTCCTGACCTGCGACGATCCGTGGTTCCGCCCGGTGCAGGTCAAGCTGGGTCCCGACGGCGCGCTCTGGATCGCCGATTTTTACACGCCGATCATTGGTCACTACGAGCAGCCTTTGGCTGATCCCCGCCGCGACCATTCCCACGGTCGCATCTGGCGCATCGTGTATCGCGGCGAAAAGCTGGCTTCTAGCGTACCCGCGATCCCGAACCTCGCCGCGCTAGATACGAAAAGTCTGAGCGAAAAACTGAGCGATCCGAATCTCGTGATCAAAACTTTGGCGACGCACGAATTGGCTGGCCGGTCTGATTTCGATCCGGAACCTTTTCTGCACGAAGGTGCTCCGGAGTTTGGGCGCTGGGTTTGCGAACGAGTCGGGGCTTTCGACAACCTCGAAATCCTGCTGCGGCACTCCACCGCTCAACTTTCGAATATCGCGGCGGGGCGGACCGGCCTCACGCGCGGTGATCCCATACTCAAAGCAATGGTTGGGTATTCCGTGGGATCGGCTGATCCGAAGGTGCGGAGGGCAGCGGTTCAGGCGCTGGCCCGGAACCCGCTTCCCGATCATATCGGCATGCTATTGTGGGCTTGGGCGCATACCGAGGGGCCGCAGGATTTGGCAGGCGTTCACTCCGTCCGGATTGCGCTAAAAGAGGCGCTTTCGGCGCCCGGCGGGTTTGCGGAGGCGAGGAAAGAAAAGCAGTTTCCCTACGCGGAGAATCCTGAACGACTGGAGGACGTTTCGTTGGCGATTTCCAGCGCGGATTCCGCGTCGTTTCTTTTGGCGTATCTTCGGCAGGTCAATTTCACCGCGCCTCGCTCCGGGGAATATCTTCGCCACGTCATTCGAAACCTGCCGGAGGCGGAACTGGAGACAGTCAGCGCTTTGGTGCTCTCTCTTTCGGAGAAAACTTCCCCTCAACAATTCGTGTTGGCCGAGGCGATCGATGCCGCTGCACGGGAGAGAGGTTGGCGTCCGCCGCCGCAGCTTGGAGCATGGACCCAGCAGAAAATACTGGCCGCTCTCGAAACCTCTGATGCCGCGCTCTGTGGGCGGGCGATCGCTGCGCTGCGAGATGCAAATTGGCCGGAGAAATTCGCGCCGCTCGAACGGGTCGTGCAGAATAAGAATTTCGAAGCAAATCGCCGGGTGGCTGCGCTGGAAGCAGCCTTCAACCAGGAGGCCGGGCCCGCCCTTGCCGCCCGCGTCCTGGCCGACCCGGCCTCATTGCCTCTGCGCAAAAAGGCGGCGGAATTGCTGGGGCGCACCGAGAGCGAGACGAATCGCCAACGGCTTGCCAACGCCCTGTCTGCGGCGCCCACAGAGCTGGCGCTCCAAATCACCGCTTCCCTCGCGAAAACCGACGACGGCTGCGCCGCCCTGCTCGACCTGATCGAGGCCGGCAAAGCCTCACCCACTCCACTGCAAAATCGTTTGATCGGGCTGCTGCTCATGCAGCGATCCGAAGCCCTGCAAGCGCGTGTGGCCGCCGTGACGAAAGACTTGCCCCCGGAAGACGCTCGGCTGGACCAGGTGATTACGGAGAGGGTGAAATCGTTCGGCCCAACGAGGGCCGACCCCACCAAAGGCGCGCAGGTCTTTGCCCAATTCTGCGCCGTGTGTCATCGCTTTCGCGGTCAGGGTGGAAACGTCGGCCCGAATCTCGACGGCGTTGTGGCCCGGGGCGCGCATCGTCTGATCGAAGACATCCTCGATCCCAATCGCAATGTCGACCCCACCTTCCGCCAGACCACCATCGAGACGAATGACGGACGTACCTTGCTTGGGGTGAATTTCCGGGAGGAAGGCGGCAATGTCCTGCTCACGGACCCCGCCGGCCAAACGCAGACGGTCGCGAAAGCCGCCGTGAAAGCGCAAACTGCGAGCCGCCTCTCCCTGATGCCGCCGGCGTTCGAAAGCGCCATCCCGCCCGAAGATTTCAACGCGCTGCTTAGCTATCTATTGGAGCAACGTTAACATCCGCTACAGCTCGCTCACCTCGGTCTTCTCGATGTAAATCTTGAGGCCTTCTTTCGAGAAGTTAGTCATCAGCGCTTCGGGATCGAGCGCCTCGGGCATCATCACCCCACGTTCCTTGATCGAGCCTTCGACCAGCAGCCGCGCCGCGAGGGCGGGAGGAATGCCGGTTTGCACCACGGTGAGCGAATAGCCGAGCCGGTCGTAGGTCTGGCGATGATCGTCCATCGTGTAGATGAAATACTCGACGCGTTTTCCATCCTTGGTCCCGATCACTTCGGTGCCGACACACGAGACACCCTCGATGTTCGAGCCGAGCGAAGCGGGCTTCGGCAGATTTGCACAAGCTACGCGTACCGGGCTGACCTCACACCCATCGACCTTCACTTTTTTCCATGTGTCGAGATCGAGCAGAGCGAGTGATTTGGCGATCCCCACCACCTTGTCGCTCAGCGTGTATTTGAAGACGGAATACTTCACCCCTTTTTGCACAAACGGCGGATAAAGCCCGAGCGATACGCCTTCTTCGTGCGCGACCCCGTAAGTCTTCATCAGCCCGAGCGGCGGCGGAAAGCGGTACCACTCCACTTCGGTCTCCAGCGGCTTGCCGGACATGACGCGGCCGTCCTTCACATAATACGGCATCGCGCCGAGCTCCTCGAAGAGAGTCTCTGGCGAAAAAAGCACCGCAAAGCGATAGCCCCGAATCTCCGCGTTATCGGCATCCATCACCCGGATCGATTCCGCGGTATCGAGACGATCCATGGCCCAGCGGGCGAAGACATTCACCGCCCCGGGGTCGCAACCCATACAAAGGATGGCTGCGATGTTTTTCTCGCGAAACCGAGCATCGAATTGCTCGATCTCCGCTTCATAACTATTCTTCGCCGGCTTGCGTACGCCGCGCGGCGAAAAGATATCGGCCGCCATATCGAGGTAGTGCGAACCGGCCTGCGCACAGGCCTCGAGCACACTGTGATTCGCCTGCCAGGTGCATGCATTCAGCGTCACCGCGATTTGCCGCTCGCGCATGAATTCCGCCAGCCGGTTTGTTTCCGTGGCATTGAGCTGCGCCACTTCGAAGCGGCTGCCGGGCGTGCGCTCCACCAGCTGCTGGGCAAACCGGGTATCCACATCCGCGAGCACGATCCGGTCGAAACACGCATACGAATGCAGCTTCTGCCCGATCACGGATCCTACGCCTCCCATGCCGATGACAAGTGCGTTGGCCATGCCCGACTCTAACCCGGCCCCTTTACGGCGCCAAGTCGAAGACGGCGGAAACGCGGAAATTCTTTCCGCAAGATGCTGAAAATCTGCCTTTTAGGCAGATGTGACAACTACTTGATGGGCCGCGCGACCATGATTCCGGCGATGGTTTTGTACCGGAAAAGATACTCACTCAGCCGCGAATCGAGGGTCACCTTGCCGTAGTTTCGCGGGGCCGAGGCGTGCATAAAATGGAGCACCCCATCCGAGGTGCGATAGGCGAGCCCGACGTGCGAAGTGCCGTAGCCACCCGCATCGCGGGTGGTGATGCAGATGATATCGCCGGTCTTCAGCTTGCCTTCGATCGCGGCGACTTTGCCCTTCGGAATGTGCGCCATATCCATGCCTTCGACCCGCTCTTCCATGCGGCGGATCCCCGCGCGCAGGTCGGGATTGTTGCGCATATAGCGGTAGCCTTTCCAATTCACCGTCATTTCGCGCGCGGGGTGCGACACCCTCACGCCTCCGAGCACCCGGGTCACATCGACGACCAGCCCGCGGCGCGCATTGTCCGGCAGCCACTCCTCGAGGTAGTGCAGGCGCGAGAGATAGGTGCCGTCGCACTTGCCCCCGCGGTAACGATCCAGCTCCAGGTATTTGAGAAACGTCTGCGGCGTCCACTGCTCGCGCGGCTCATTCAGCATGCGGGCGAAGGCGAGCGACTGCTCGAAGAAGGTCCAGCAATCCATGCCGAGCAGATTGGCCGAAGGCGCCTCGATATGATCGTCGATCTCCAGCGTGTGATACTTGTACGGCGTGCCGACCATCGCGCGGCCAACCGCCCCGGTGCGTTCGCCGATCGGCAGGCTTTTCCACGCGTCGGCCTGAGCCACGAGGGCGTCGAATTTCGCGCGCCCCTGGAACACGGTGCTGAAGGGCAGGCCAGCCGCCTGGGCGGAAAGATGGGAAAGACCCAGGGCGAGAAAGGAGAAGCAGAGCAGGGCAGAGCGATTCACGGGCGTACGCATAGCTCAATCCACCAAAGCGGCGAGTCTTGAGGCGTTTTTGCTCGACGATGGTTTGGCGATCCGACAGCAAGTCGGCTCGTTCCGACGGACCCCAATCTCTGCCTTCGCTCCCTATGCGTTACCCGACGATCCTGCTCGCCCTGCTCCTCGCCCTGACCACCTCCGGCTGTGTCCTGGGGCGCCGCACCATTTCTCTCTCGGTCGCTTCGGCGAATAGTTATCCAGCGAAGAAGGGCACCGTCCATCTGGCGTCGGTGACCGATGCCCGCGTCTTTCAAAACAAGCCGGACGAACCGTCAACTCCGTCGATCGATGGCGATGTGAACACGCTGACCAAGGAGCAGAAGGCCAGCATGATTGGCCGCCAGCGCAATGGCTACGGCCGCGCCATGGGCGACATTGCCCTGGCACCCGGTGAGTCGGTGCCGAAGATCGTCCGCGAACTGGTCGCCGAAGGCTTCAAGCGCCGCGGCTACGAAGCCTCCAACAGCTCCGGCTCCAGCAACTCGGCCAATGTCACGATCGATGAATGCTGGGCCTGGTTCAGTCCCGGCGTGTGGAGCCTCGGTTTCGATGCGGAGGTTCGTTGTACCCTCACCCTGCGTCGCGACGGCCACAGTTCGCGCATCGTCGTCCAGGGCCACGGCTACAATGGCGGCCAGGTCGCCAGCGATACGAATTGGCGGCAAGCTTACGAGCGCGCCTTCGAAGACTTCCTCGAGAAATTCGAGAAAGAAGCCGCCAGCGCCGGTTTCTAGAGCGGGGATCGTCGGCGCCCCTTGCCTGCGGCACGGTCGTCGCCGAGCGTGTGAACCCATGACGCTCCCCGAGATCGAGAATTACATCACCGCCCTTCCGAACGTCACCACGACCGAAAACTTCGGTTACCGGTTCTTCTGTTACGCCACCGATCAAGCCAGGCCGTTCATCAGCCTCATCGCAGCTGACAACGAATACGACCGCCGGTCGAACCTCGATCGAGAGGGGGTCTTCCGCCTGAATATCGGAGTGGGCAAGGAGACTTTCAAAGCGCTCTTCCCGGAAAAGCGGGAGGACTGGGACTACACCGAGCTGAACCAGTTCATGCCCCATCCCGAGTATGCCTCCCACTATTTCCTGTGCGTGCTCAGCCCGTCGGGAGAGATCTTGAAGCAGACGCTTCAATTCATCGACGAAGCCTACGCCCTCGCGAAGAAGCGCTTCGAGGGCCGGCAGAACGGATAGAGCTTTTCTGAAAAGCGGAGCACCTCAAGGGCGGTCACACGTAGCTGTCAGCCCGTGGCTCACGCAGCCTCTGCGTGAGACGAAAAGATCACCCTGCGCCGTAGGCGCAGGCATTCATGGCTTCACGCAGAGGGCTGCGTGAACCACGGTACCGCAGCCTTGCGTTGACTTGGACGAGCGTGGAAAAGGCTTAACCCTTTTCCTTCGCGGCCTCAAACAGCCCCCGCCAGTAGTCGAGCCGCTCCTTGATTCGCTTCTCCATCCCCTGGTCGCCCGGTTCGTAATACCGGCGTCCTTCCGGGAGATAAGCCTGCGGCACATAGTGGCCTTCGAAATCGTGGCTGTATTGATAGCCTTCGTGGCCAAACGCCTTCGCGGCCCGTTTGTTGTTTTTGTCGCGAAGATGGCGGGGCACCGCCAGGGTCACGCCGGTCTTCACCTCGGCGAGCGCTTTATCCAGCGCCACATAGGCGGTGTTCGATTTCGGCGCCGTGGCCAGGTAAACGGTCGCGTGGGCGAGAGGAATGCGCGCCTCGGGCATGCCGATAAATTCCACCGCCTGCTGCGCCGCGACGGCCACGACGAGGCCCTGTGAATCGGCGAGCCCGATGTCTTCGCTGGCGAGGATCACGATGCGGCGCGCGATGAAACGAATGTCCTCCCCCGCGTGCAACATCTTCGCCAGCCAGTACAGCGCGGCGTCCGGATCACTGCCCCGCACGCTTTTGATAAACGCGCTGATCGTGTCGTAGTGCTGATCGCCATCCGCATCGTACACCACGGCCTTTTTCTGGATGCTCTCCTCCGCAATCGCCCGGGTGATATGGATTACTCCATCGTCCCCGGGCGTGGTGGTTACCACCGCGATTTCCAGCGCGCTCAAACATTTGCGTGCATCTCCGTCGGCGGTGATCGCGAGATGTTCCAGCGCCGCGTCATCCGCCTGGATCGCAAGTTTGCCAAAACCCCGCTCCGGTTCACTCAACGCGCGGCGTTGGAGCTCGACGAGGTTTTGCGGCGCGAGCGGCTCCAGTTGGAAAACCTGGCTGCGCGAAACGAGCGGACTGTTGATGTAGAAAAACGGATTGTGCGTCGTCGCACCGATCAGCCGCAGCGTTCCGCGCTCCACGTCCGGCAGCAGCACATCCTGCTGCGCTTTGTTCCAGCGATGGATCTCGTCGATGAACAACGTGGTCTTGTCGCCGCGCGCCGCCCGCAGGGAGGCCGCCGCGATCACGCGGCGCAAATCCGCGACACTGCTCTCCACGCCGCTCAGCCGCTCGAACCGCGACTTGGTCGCGCGCGCGATGATTTCCGCGAGCGTGGTTTTGCCCACCCCGGGCGGCCCGAAAAGAATCAGCGAAGACAGCCGGTCCGCCTCGATCGCCCGGCGGAGCAGCTTTCCTTTTCCCAGGATGTGCTCCTGCCCGGCGTACTCATCGAGCGAACGCGGCCGCATCCGGGCCGCCAGCGGCGCAAGCGGGTCCACGCTCGCAGGGGCGGCGGCATCTTCCGGGGATTCGGCGGCGGTGAAAAGGTCGGACACAGCCGGACCTTAAAACGGGTCCTGCCGGGACGCCAAACTTTCCCCGTGTACGCAGCGCGTTTCAGGCGTAGCATCCGGGCCATGCGCCGCCGATTTCTGCTCGTCCTGCTGGCCATGGGGCCGCTTCTGGCGTCTGCGGGTGAACCAGTCCCCAGCACCCCCGCGATGAAAGAAAAATTTCACGCCGTCATCCGCCAGCAGCTCGAAGCCTTCCGGCGCGGCGACTACGCCAGTGCGTATGGGTTCGCGGCACCGGGAATCAAAGCGCAGTTTCCGCTCGCGGCCTTCACGGAAATGGTACGGCGCGGCTATCCGATCATCGCGAAATCGAACGACGTGTCCTTCGGCCTCGCCCTCGACGATGGCGAGCGCGCCGTGGTCACCGTGTACGTGGCGGCGCCCGACGACACCGCGACCTTTCAATATTTGCTGGAACGCCACGAGGAAGAATGGCGCATTGCCGGGGTGCAGGAACTCAAAGGACCCGACAAACCAATATGAGATGGGCCATCCTCGCGGTGCTCGTGGCCGCGACGTTGCGCGCGGAATCCCCTCCATCATCCGCGGCGCCGCAGCGTTTTCTTTTCGAGAAAGCGGAGATGGGTTTGCCCTTCCGCATCACCGTCTATGCTGCGGACGAGACCACGGCCAAAGCCGGCGCCGATGCCGCCTACGCCCGCGTCGCCGAGCTGAATAGCGTCCTCAGCGACTACGACCCGGAGAGCGAACTCAGCCGCCTTTCCCGCACCTCCGGCCTGGACCGCTGGGTGCCCGTGAGCACCGACCTCTGGAACGTCCTCGAACGGGCCCAGACCCTTGCCCGGCGTACCGACGGTGCCTTCGACGTCACCGTCGGCCCGCTCGTGAATCTCTGGCGCCGTTCTCGCCGCAAGCAGGAGCTACCCAGCAAAGAACTCATCGCCGAGATGAAGGCCCGCGTCGGCTGGCAAAACCTCCAGCTCGATCCCGCGACCAAATCCGCCAAACTCCTCGTGCCCGAGATGCGCCTCGACGTCGCCGCGATCGCCAAAGGCTACGCCATCGACGCAGCCGTGAAAGTCCTCCGCGCCCGCGGCCTGAATCAGGTGCTCGTCGGTGGTAGCGGCGACATGATGGCCGGCGATCCGCCGCCCGGTGAAGCCGGCTGGAAAATCGAGGTCGCCCCGCTCGATGCTCCCGGCGCACCGCCCTCCCAAGTGGTGCTGCTCAACAACAGCGCCATTGCCACCAGCGGGGACTTCTTCCAGCACGTGGAAATCGGCGGCGTCCGATATTCCCACATCGTCGATCCGCACACGGGTGTGGGCCTCACCGACCATAGCCTTGTCACCATTCTTGGCCCCGATTGCACCACGGCCGATGGTCTTGGCACGGCGATCAGTTCACTGGGCCCCGAGCGCGGGATGAAACTGATCGAAGAGACGCCCGGCATCTCCGCGCGTGTGGCCCGCAAGCCGAGTGAGTGGGTCGAGGTCTATTATTCCAAGCTCTGGCCCGCAGCAAAGTAGCTCGTGGTTCACTCAGCCCTGCGTGAGCCACGGACTGACAGCTTCCGTCCTACTCCCGCGACGCCACTGCGTCGGGCCCCGGGCTGCGACCGACTTCCCGCACCCCGTGGAAATCGGTGCTGGAGGCCAGGTCGTACGCGAAGACCTGGTACTTCCCGCCCCAATAGCCTTCATCGTTGAGCTGCCCTTTCAGCATCTGAGCACTCAACGCATATTGATGGCCAGCCTCGGCCTCGAACGTGACGCGGACCGGATAGCTGTGCGCGGTCTTCGGCGGCGTATAAACCACCTCCACTACCCGATGGCCCGGCAGCATGGCTACGTCTGCCTTGCGGCTGTTGACTCGTTTGCCATCGACCGAGATCACCCGGATCTGATTCTGCGCTTCATCATACGGGATCAGCGCGATTTGCGCTTCGGGTTTGCGCGGCCCGGAGTAAGCCGCCACATGGCTCGTCGAGCAGCCGGTGAAAAAGGTGGCGCCAATCACAGCAGCCAGCGCGAAAAACGAGATCGTTTTCATGAGTTTCCGCAACTCATTGGGCGGCAAAGATGTCGTGAGGTCGAGCCGAAACCTGTCGCCGATCGGTGACAAATGCGCACCGGTCAGCGCGTCAGGGGCGAATACTACAGAAAACTACTTACGCGAGCCAGCTCTCGACGTGATGCCGCTCCCGCGCCGGCCCTACTACGGCCACGCCGAGCCGCCCGCGATGCAGGCAATAACACGCGCACCGCTGCACTTCCTCGGCCTGCACCGCATTGATCCGCGCTTCGATTTCGGCCGGGTCCTGGATCGCTCCGTAGCCGATCATCGACTCGCCGATCCACATCATTTGATTGGTCGTCGATTCCAGCCCCATCAACGTCTGGCCGATCGTGTAATCTTTGGCCTTCTGAAGTTCGCCCTTACTCGGCGCCTTGGCACAGATGCTCTCCAGCTCGCGCAGGATCATCTTCACTGAACGCTCCAGCTTCCCGTGGTCGAGCCCTGCGTAAATGCTGATCGCGCCGGCATCATCGAGCGTCACCGTGCTCGACTGGATCGAGTAGCAGTAGCCGTGGCGTTCGCGCAGCTTTTGGAAAAGGCGCGAACTCATGTTTTCGCCGAGGATCACACTCAGCAGCTTGAGCGCGTAGCGGCGTTCATCGCGCCGGCCAAAAGCGTGGAAGCCGAGCGCTAGATGCGTCTGCTCTGTATCGTGGGTGTGCAGATTCAGTCGGGCTGCGCCCATCTCGCGCGGTGCGCGGGTAAAACGTGGCGTCCGCCCCACCGGGAGCTTCGTCAGCATCGGCGCGAGAATCTCCACCACCTGCTCGTGATCGCAGCACCCCGCGACCGCGGCGACCGTCGTCCGGCCGCAATAGTGCTTCTCCTGAAAATCTACCAGCTCCCGGCGCGTGAGACTTTCCACCGTCTCCACACTGCCAGTCAGCGGCCGCCCGAGCGGATGCTCCGGCCACATGCTTTCGCTCAGCAGCTCCTGCGCATGCTGCGCGGGCTGGTCGCGATACATCAGGATTTCCTCGCGGATCACATCCCGCTCGCGCTCGATTTCCGCCTTCGGAAAACTGCTGTGGATGTACAGGTCCGTGAGCACATCGCAGAGCCGGCGCACGTGATGCGCCGCCGCTTTCGCGTAGTAGCAGGTGTGATCTTCGGTGGTGAAAGCGTTGATATACCCACCGATGCCCTCGACGTCCTCAGTGATCTGCCGGGCATTCCGTTTCGCCGTCCCCTTAAAAAGCAGGTGTTCAATGAAATGCGCGATCCCGCTCTGCTTTGCCGACTCGTGCCGGCCGCCGACGCCTGCCCACAACCCCACGGCCACGGTCTTCATGTGCGGCATAGTCGCCGTAACAATCCGTGCCCCGTTGGGCAGTTTGGTCATGCGAAAGGCGTTCGACATCAGGCAGGTTGAAGCTTGCGAGGGGTCTTTTTCTTGGCTCGAAGTGCGAGCACATGCTCGGCCAGTTCGATGTCGTGGGGGAAAGTAATCTTGAAATTCCAGTCCTCGTTCCGAAGCAAAAAGATGCGTTTGCCGAGCTTCTGCACCGCGCTCACCTCGTCGGTCACCATCTCATTCCGGGAGATCAGCGCCGCGTACGCCTGGAGGATCAGGCCGCTGGCAAAAATCTGCGGGGTCTGCATGGCCCAGAGGCCATTTCGTTCCACGCTCTCCTGCACCATCTGCTCCATGCTCGCGCGTTTCACCGTGTCCGGGATCGGCGAGGCGCAACACGCTGCGCTGTGGCTCTTGGCTGCTTCCAGGCAGTCGTGAATCAGCTTCGGCGTCGTCAGCGGACGGGCCCCATCGTGGATCGCGACAAATTCACTGCCTTCGCTTTGCACCGCCTGCAAGCCGTTCCAGACCGAGTTGTGCCGCTCCACCCCGCCGGCTACGATTTCCTTCACCTTCTTAAAGCGCGACTCCTTCACCAGCGCTTCGAATTCCGGCACGCGTTCCTTGCGCGCTACGATGATGATTTCGCTGATATCCTTCGTGTCTTCGAAGGCCTTGATCGAATGCCACACCACCGGTTTGCCTGCGAGTTTGGCAAACATCTTGTCGAAACCCATGCGGCGGCTGCTGCCGGCCGCGACGATGATGGCGCTGGTCATGGTTGCTGGGGGGCCGGTTGTCCGGTACCCCGGGACTGTGGGGAGCGGGAGGAAAAGGAAGAACGCGAGAAGCCGCTCAGGATGCGGCCGAAAAATCCGGGAAACTGGGAGGAAGATTCGCTCATGATAGCGCAGCGGAAACCGCGGCGGAAAGGGCTCGCCCATCCGCACGGCCTGCTGCTTTCGTCGAAGCAATTTTCATCACGGCGCCCATTTGCGCCTTCGAAGTGGCCCCCGCTTCGGTGATCGAAGCGCGCACGAGTTCGGCCAGTTCGGCCTCGCTCAGCGCTTTGGGCAAATATTCCTCCAGCACGGCGATCTCGGCTTTTTCCTTATCCGCGAGCTCGGGCCGGCCACCCTTGGTGAATTGCTCGACGGAATCCTGCCGCTTTTTCACCTCTTTGCGGACGATCGCCAGCGCGGCGGTATCGTCCAAACGGGCGTCGGCGCCGCCTTGTTCGATGGCGGCGAGCTTGAGGGCGCTCTTGAGCATGCGGATCACATTCAGGCGATCTGCTTGCCGGGCCTTCATCGCCTCCTTCAGGTCGTGGTCGATGCGGGCTTGAAAGTCCATGGTTGGGAGGTGGAGGCTACGCCACCCTCGCATCCGTGCAAATGGTTTGTCATAACGGTATTTTTGGCTGGATTTTTGCCCGGACCGGCAGGCTTTACCCCGGGGTCAAGACTCGCTAGAACCCTCATCTCGTTATGGACATCAAATCGATCGGAAACGAGTTCAAGTCCTTCATCCTTAAGGGGAACGTCGTCGATCTGGCGGTCGGCGTCATCATCGGAGCCGCCTTCGGCAAAATCGTCGAGGCCTTCACCAAAGGCGTGGTGACCCCTCTGCTCAACCAGATCGGGGGCAACCCTGACATCTCGCTCAAACTCTGGGTTTTCGACCTCGGCCTCATCATCAACAACACCCTGCAGTTTCTCATCACCGCAGCCGTGATCTTCTTTTTCGTGATCAAGCCGATGAATATCCTCAAGGACCTCACCACCAAAAAAGTGGAGGAAAAAAAAGCCGCCGAACCCCCGCCCGTCCCGGACGACGTGAAGCTGCTCATGGAAATCCGCGACCTCCTCAAAGCCGGCGCCAGCCTCCCGCCCAAAGCCCCCTAATCCGCGCAGCGAACGTAGGCGGCTCGTCCCAGAGCCGCCCCGAAACCCCACCAACCGCAGGCGGCAAATCCTGTTGGTGTACAGGCTTCAGCCTGCTCGTCGCAGCAGGGGAAACGGTTTCACCACTCGGCCTCAGCTTAAGGCGGCAGGGTCGCCCACGACACCACGCGACCTACCTTCGGTAGTCAAACTCAGCTCGCGGAGTCTTCGACTGGGACGCAGGAGCAGAAGAGGTTGCGATCGCCCCAGACGTTGTCGATGCGGCCGATGGAGGGCCAGAATTTATGCTCGTGCAGCCACGGTGCGGGATAGGCGGCTTGCTCGCGGCTGTAGGGGCGCGACCAATCGCTGGCGATGACGCTGCGTGCAGTGTGCGGCGCGTTTTTGAGCGGGTTGTTCGTGGCGTCGAGGGTGCCGTTTTCGACAGCAGTCATTTCGCCGTGAATGGCGATGAGCGCGTCGCAGAATCGATTCAGCTCGGCGAGGCTTTCGCTCTCGGTCGGCTCGACCATGAGGGTGCCGGCGACCGGCCAGCTCAGCGTGGGCGCGTGGAAGCCGAAATCCATCAGGCGCTTGGCCACGTCTTCCGCGGTCGTCTTCTTGAAGCCGCGCAGATCGAGGATGCACTCGTGGGCGACCTGCCCGGTGCGGCCGGTGTAGAGAATCGGGAAATATTCGCACAGACGCGTGGCGATGTAGTTCGCATTCAGGATCGCGAGCTCAGTGGCTTCGGTGAGCCCGGCACCGCCCATCATGCGGATATAAGTCCACGGGATGACGAGAATCGAGGCGCTGCCATACGGCGCGGCGCTAATCGCGCCGACGGCGGATTTTGCGCCGCCGTGTTTCGGCAGGAAGGGCACCAGATGGCGGGCGACACAGATCGGGCCGACGCCGGGGCCACCGCCGCCGTGCGGGATGCAGAAGGTCTTGTGCAGGTTCAGGTGGCAGACATCGGCCCCGATGCGGCCGGGGCTGGTGAGGCCGACCTGCGCGTTCATGTTGGCGCCGTCCATGTAAACCTGGCCACCGTGGGAATGAATGAGCGCGCAGATTTCCACGATGGTCTCCTCGAAGACGCCGTGCGTGCTCGGGTAGGTGATCATCAGCGCCGAGAGATCCTGGCCATACTGGGCGGCCTTCGTCTTGAGATCATCGACGTCGATATCGCCATTCGGGCGGCAGGCTACGGTGACGACTTTCATGCCGGCCATGACGGCGCTGGCGGGGTTCGTGCCGTGCGCGCTGGTGGGGATGAGGCAGATGTGGCGGTGCCCCTCGTTGCGCGACTCGTGGTATTTCCGAATCACCAGGAGCCCGGCGTATTCGCCCTGCGAACCCGCGTTCGGTTCCAACGACGTGCCGGCAAAACCGGTGATTTCCGCAAGCCACGCTTCGAGCTGCTGGCAGAGCGACGCGTAACCTTTCGTCTGATCCGCGGGAGCAAACGGGTGCATCCCGCCGAACTGCGGCCAGGTGACGGGCAGCATCTCGCTGGTCGCGTTCAGCTTCATGGTGCACGAGCCCAGCGGGATCATCGAAGTGGTCAGCGACAAATCCTTCGCCTCGAGTCGGCGCAGGTAGCGCAGCATCTCGTGCTCGGTGTGGTAGCGGTTGAAAACCGGGTGGGTGAGAAACGGAGAAGTCCGCCGGCCAACCAGCGAGGAGGCGCCGGGGCGCGCTTGCGAGACGAGTGATTCCGGGGTGAACCCGGGATCAGCGCCGCCGTGAAAGACGGTAAAGAGCGTGCGGAGTTGATGACGGTCGATGGTCTCGCCGAGCGAAATGAGGAGGCTTCGGTCGCCGTAGGGACGGAGGTTCATTTCCGCAGCCAGCGCGGCTTGGACGACCTCGTCGCGACGTGCGGGGGTTTCGAGGTCCACGCGCACGGTGTCGAAGAAGGGACCTTCCGGCACGCGGAAGCCGAGGGTGCGCAGGCCTGCGGCGAGCATTTCGGCGTAAAGGTGGATGCGGCTGGCGATCCGGCGCAGGCCATCGGGGCCGTGATAAACCGCGTACATCGACGCAATGACTGCGAGGAGCACCTGCGCGGTGCAGATGTTCGAGGTGGCCTTGTCGCGGCGGATGTGTTGCTCGCGCGTTTGCAGCGAGAGGCGATAGGCGGGCTGGCCATGCACGTCCTTGCTCACGCCCACGAGGCGGCCGGGGAGCAGGCGTTTGTATTCATCCTTCACCGCGAGGAAACCGGCGTGCGGACCGCCGAAACCCATCGGCACCCCGAAACGCTGCGCCGAACCCACGGCGATATCGGCGCCCGCTTCACCCGGGGCGGGCACGAGGCACAGCGCAAGCGGATCGGTGGCGCAGATGGTCACGGCACCCGCAGCGTGGGCCTGGGCGAAAAAGCCGGAGTAGTCGCGCACGACGCCGGTGGTGTCCGGATTCTGCACGAGCACGGCGAAGACCTTCTTCTGCGCGAAAGCGAAGGTGTCGTCGGTGCGAGCCAGATCGACCGAACTTTCATCCCCGACGATCACTTCCCACCCGAGGGCTTCGGCCCGGGTGCGGACGACCTCGATGGTCTGCGGATGACAGCCCTGCGAGACAAAGACGGCGTTCATCGCGTCGTCCTTGTGGATGCCGCGGGCCATGGAGATCGCCTCGGCGGCGGCGGTGCCTTCGTCGAGCATCGAGGCATTGGCGATGTCGAGCCCGGTTAGATCGCAGATCATCTGCTGGAAATTGATCAGCGCCTCCATACGCCCCTGCGAAATCTCCGCCTGGTAGGGCGTGTAGGCCGTGTACCAGCCCGGGTTTTCGAGGATATTCCGCTGGATCACCGGCGGGGTGATCGTCTCGGAGTACCCCTGGCCGAGGTAGCTGCGGAAGACTTTGTTCTTCGTCGCGATGGCGCGGAGTTCCGCCAGCGTCTCGTGTTCGCCGCGGCCCGGGGGAAGGGCGAGCGGCTTTTCGCTGCGGATACTGGCCGGCACGGCGGCATCGATCAGCTCTTCCAGCTTGGGAAAACCACAGGTTTTCAGCATCCGGGCGATGTCGCCGGCGTCGCTGCCCAGATGGCGGCGGACAAAGGTATCGGTCGGTGGAAGAAGATCAGCCGCGTCGAGAGACGCCGGATGCGAGTCGTGCATCTTCCCACGCTAAAATGACCGGCGGTGCGAGCAAGCCGGTTTTGGTTTATGGCACGATTTAGGCGGTAGAACGGAGAAAGGGTTTTCGGATAAACCTCAGCCCCCCCACTTTACTGCCCCCCAAGCCCTTGCCAGCCGTTGACGAAATGCGTCAAATCGAAGACATTCCCTCAGTACCAACCATGACCATCGTCGAACCAAACCAGGACCTCGTAAAGGAGTCGCTCCTCTATAAGGAATTCCTCGCCGAGCGTGAGGAGATCCTGCGTCACAAATGGATCGAGAGTGAAAAAGCGGGGAGTGATATCGGGTTTGAGAAGGCCCTGCTGGATTGGATTGTGAAGCACCGGAGCGCCTGGCGCGTCCAGCGTCAGCAGGAAATCCATCGCCACGACGGATGAGCACCTGAAGCTGCCTCCGCGCATTCCTTTAAAGCGATCCTGAGAGGTCGCCAAGGCTTGCATGAACGAACCCAAATCACCTTCTCCATCGTCCCCCCAGCCGACCGCGGCTCCACCTGCGGACGCGACCGTCGTTCTCGATAGCGACGCCCTCTCCCGCTGCCTTAAGCGCATCGCGCACGAGATTATCGAGCGGAATCCGGATCTCTCCCGCGTCGCCCTCGTCGGCATCCCGCTTCGCGGCGTCCACATCGCCCAGCGGCTCGCCGATTTCATCGAGCAGGTCGAAAAAGTGCGCGTCTTTGCCGGGGTGGTGGATGTCTCCATGCACCGCGACGACCTCAATCGCCGGCGGGTCCCGCCCCGGGTCGAGCGCACGCTGCTCCCCGACCAGCTCGACGACAAAACGATCGTTCTCATCGACGACGTCCTTTTCTCCGGCCGCACCTGCCGTGCGGCTATGGAAACCATTTCCACCTACGGCCGCCCGAAACGCATCCAGTACGCGGTGTTGATCGATCGAGGCCATCGCGAGTTGCCCATCCGGGCCGATTACGTGGGCAAAAATCTGCCCACCTCGCTCGCGCAGAAAGTGCACGTCCGTTTCGCCGCCACCGACGGCATTTCCGACTCCGTGTGGATCAGCCAAAACGCATGAAGACCGACTGGACCCGCAAAGATCTGACCGGCCTGCAGGACCTCAGCGCCGGGGAGATCACTCTGCTGCTGGAAACCGCCGCCGCGTTCAAGGACGTCGGCACCCGCGAAATCAAGAAAGTACCGGCTCTGCGCGGCAAGACGCTGGTGAATTTCTTCGTGGAGCCGAGTACCCGCACCCGGGTGAGCTTCGAACTCGCCGCGCACCGGCTCAGCGCCGACGTGATCAACATGAGCGCCTCCAACTCGAGCCTGACCAAAGGCGAGACGCTCAAGGACACGGCGCTGAATCTTCAGGCGCTGCATGCCGACATGATCGTGCTGCGCCATGCCAGCGCCGGGGCTTCGCAATTTCTCGCGGAGCGGCTGGAAGCCAGCGTGATCAATGCCGGCGACGGCGCCCATGAGCACCCCACCCAAGCGTTGCTCGATACCTTCACCGTCTGCGAAAAGCTGGGGCGAACCGGAGGCGATCTGAGTGGCGTTCACGTGGCGATCATTGGGGACATCCTTTTCAGCCGCGTCGCCCGGTCGAATATCCACGCGCTGACCAAACTCGGCGCGAAAGTGACGCTGGTCGGCCCGAGCACACTGGTGCCGCGGGAGTTCGAGCAACTCGGCTGCACCGTCACCCACGAACTGGAACCGATCCTGCCGGAAGTGGATGTGGTGAATCTCCTGCGCATCCAGCACGAGCGGCAGCGGAAGGAATATTTCCCCAGCCTCGGCGAATACACCGCGCTCTTCGGCCTAACCAAAGCTCGCGCGGCCAAACTCAAGCCAGGCGCACTGATCATGCACCCCGGCCCGATCAATCGCGGCGTGGAAATCGATAGCGACGTCGCCGACAGCGAGCGCTCGGTCATCCTCGATCAGGTGACCAACGGCCTCGCCGTGCGCATGGCCGTCCTCTACCTCTGCGCCGGCGTCCAAGGCCGACGCCAATCCCCCTAGGTGGATGGAGGTCTATGATACCTCATATGACGGCTTCGGCACCGAGCCGACAAACGCAGCGATGGTCCAATTTCTGAAACAATTGGTGGCGGGAATGGCGGTACTGACGCCCCTTTTTGTCCTGGCCTATTTTGACTTGTTAGGTGTTTTTTGGCTCCTTGTCCTTGGAGGTCTCGCATTGATGTCCCTTGGGACTGGAGCAGCGTGGATACTCAGTCGCCGGGACCTTAAAAAACGGGGTTACTTTATCTCTATTCACGGGGGAAAAGATAGACCCGAGCATATCTTTTATGAAGAACTGAGTCCGAGCGGAGAAGTACGTAAGTTTCGATTCAGGCTCGACAACGACGGAACCCGATTTCCCACCGTCGTTTTAGTTCCGTCTGAAAAATACTGGGATCTGGCGGTCGAAGATTGGATGGCCGGACGACACACCGAAATTTTAAACCGTCTCCGGGCAAAGTTTTCCCCACCAAAATACATTATTCGCGACCACGAAGAAAAAGACCTTTGAAATGACAACCCTGCTCAAAAACGGCCGTATCATCGACCCCGCCAATGGCCGCGACGAAATCGGCGACCTGCTCCTCGTAGATGGAAAAATCGCCGCCACTTCGACGAAGCCGCCAGCGGATGCCGAGACAGTCGACTGCACCGGCCAGATCATCGCGCCGGGGTTGATCGATCTGCACGTGCATCTGCGCGAGCCAGGGCAGAGCGCGAAGGAAACCATCGCCACGGGGACGCAGGCGGCAGCCGCGGGTGGTTTCACCACGGTGGTGTGCATGCCGAACACCTCGCCCTCCATCGACAACCCGAGCGTGGTCGCCTGGGTGCAGGACAAAGCGGCGGCGGAAGGTTGCGTGAATGTGTACGTGACCGGCGCGATCACCAAAGGCATCTCCGGCGAGGAACTCGCGCCGATTGGATCGCTGAAAAAGGCCGGCGTCGTGGCGCTGACCGACGACGGGAAGTGCGTGCAGAATCACGAACTGATGCGCCGCGCGCTGGAGTACGCGCGCATGTTCGGCCTCGTGGTGATGGATCACTGCCAGGAGTACAATCTCGTCGGCAAAGGCGTGATGCATGAAGGTGCGGTCAGCACCCAGCTCGGCCTCCCCGGCTGGCCGGCGATCGGTGAGGAAATCATCGTCGCCCGGAACGCACAGCTCGCCGAACTCACCGGCACCTCGATTCACTGCCAGCATCTCAGCGCGGCGGGCAGCGTGCGGATTCTGCGCGAAGCGCGCAGCCGCGGCGTGCCGCTCAGCGGCGAAATCTGCCCGCACCACATCGCCCTCACCGACGAGTCGATCCGCGGATACAATACGAATTTCAAAATGAACCCGCCGCTGCGCTCGCAGGCGCACGTGGAGGCGCTGATCGAAGGCGTTGCGGATGGCGCCATCACCATCCTGGCCAGCGATCACGCGCCGCACTGTGGCTATGAAAAGGAAGTTGAGTTCGACCAGGCGCCCTTCGGCATCCTCGGCCTCGAAACCGAGCTCGGCCTTTTCCTCGATCTCCTCGTGCATAAACGGAAGGCGATCGACCTGCCCCGGCTGATTCAGCTCTACACCGAAAACCCGGCCAAACTCCTGGGTCTCGACCGCGGCACGCTCAGCATCGGCGCCGTAGCCGACGTGACGATCATCGACCCCGGCCTCGAATGGACCGTGGACAAAGAGCAAAGCGCCAGCCGCAGCCGCAACACCCCTTTCCACGGCTGGGAGCTCAAAGGCCGTGCCACACGCACGATCGTCGCAGGCAAGACGGTCTGGTCGGTTTAACCAGATCGGCCCGGCGGTCAGTCCGTGGCTCACGCAGCCTCGCGTCTTCACTCAGGCTTTGATTGCGCGGACGAAGGTTTGGAGGCCGGTGGCGTCGTGGCTGAACTCCACGCTTTGCCAGGGTTGGGCGCCGAGCAGGATGGCGAGTTCGGTCCGCGTACGATAGTGGGTGTGCAGTTCGAAGGTGCGGAGGAGCCAGTCGGCGCGCGGCTCGCACGCGGTGGCACTGGTGAAAAAGGTGCCGCCGGGAGCAAGAGCGGCGTGGACTTGGGTGTAGAGCTGGCGCAGGGCGCTATCGTCGAGGAATTCACCGAGGCCGGTGCTGCTGATGAAATGGAAGGAATCCTCGGGCCAGACTTTCGGATCGAGGGCATCGCCGCAAATGAAGCGGCTGCGAAGGCGCGGGCCCTTCTCCAGGAAACCGGCGGCAGCGGCGATCACGGCAGGATCGATGTCGAGGCCGGTGAATTCGAGGTTTTCGCGGTCGGGGTAGCTCGCGAAATCGCGCACTTCCCGTGGCAAACCGCAGGGTACGGTCAGCACCCGAAAAGGTTCGGTACTCGGCTGCCAGCGCCAGGCTGCTTCCATTTCGCGCATCGCCTGGGCGCAGCGGCTGCGCATCCCGCGAGCGGCCGGGAGATTCAGAAGGATGCGATCCAGGACGCGGCCAATCCAAGTCCGGCCGGACGGTTCGCCACGATAGAGGTGATCGGCGAAGCGATAGCTGCCGGAATTTTCGATGCCCTCGCGGGCGAAATCGCTGCGCAACAAAAGCCGGTAGAGCCACAGCGCGAACCAGCGTTTTTCCGCGCGGAAGCGGGCTTCGAAATCCGCGGTGCGGCGGGTGCGATTGGCGGGGAGCATACTCATGGCGCGACTTCCTGGGTTTCGGGCTCACCGAGCGCGGGGATATCCCAGAGCCGGTTTTCGTACGGTTGCAGCGAAGCCAGCACGGCGCGGTCGGCCGCTTCGAAGCGGCGCAATTCGGCGGGAGCGACGGGCTGCTCCGCCAGCCAGGCGGCCACCCAGGCGAGGTGATCTTTCTCGTCCTCCATCATGCAAGTATAGGCGTGCACGACCGGTGCGGGCAGTCCCGGAGTGCGGAGTTCCTGGCGAAAACGCCGATGCACGCGGCGCTCGAAGATCTGCGTGAAGGCGAGCACCTCGACCAGCGAACTCGGCGCCCCGGTGTATTGCAGGAAGAAGGACTGGTAGCTACGGCGGATCCGCACGTGGTCGAGCGAGAGCTCCGCGATGACGTCGGCCCAAATCCGGGCGTGCTCGGCTTCCTCCGCGCAGTGGCGCAACAGGCGATGACAAAGATCGCGGGTGGGCGCGAGGCCGACCATGCGGCCGAGCAGGAGCGCACCTTCGAGTTCGCTTTGCCGCCACCAGTTCAGCTTCCAGGTGAGGTTTTTCAGTTCGGGATTCATGTGAGAACTTCCTCCAGGGTGGCGCCCAGCCGGTGACCGGTGAGGCGGGTCAGTTTGCGATTGATGGCGAGGATCGCCGCGAAGTCGTTTTTCTCGGCGACCGGCATCTCCGGGACGACCAACTCCCCGAGATGTTTGAAATGGGCGGCTTCATCGAGCACGGCAGCGACGGAGCCGGGTTCGCGCTGGAGATGTTCGGCCAGCAGCTCGAAGGCGAACTGGCAGTGCCGTACCTCGTCGCGCGCGACGAGCTGGAGGATGTGGCCGAGGACCGGTTCGGCGCACTGCCGTGCATCTTTGAAAAAGTGATACGCAGCGAAGTGCTCACTCATCATGTACCGCGTGAGCAGCCGCGCGGCGCAGGTGTAGCGGAACTCGAGGTTTCGCCGGCGCACGGCGACGATCTCTTCATCGGTAATCGGGCGATATCCGATCGCTTCGAGGTACTGGGCGAAGACGTGGAAGTGTTTGTAACTCTCGTAGAGCTGCACGCTGAAGAGCGCGGTCGCGGCAGGCTGGTCCCAAAGGAGGTCGAGCGCTCTTGGCGTGAAGATGGGGAAGAAAGACTCGATCAACGCCGAGCTGCGAATGCGCTCGAGTAGCTCCGGTTGCGAGAGCGCCAGGGCGGGATCGATCTGGTCCCACGCGATGTCGGTATCGAGAATCCACCGCGTCATCTCCGAGGTGGTGAGGTAGTCGCCGTAGGTCATCATGGCTGGAGAAGGTGAGCCAGGCCGCGGACCGTCTGGCCGGGGAAAACGTGGGCATCGGTCAACCGCACGCCGAACTCCTCGTGCACGGCGCAGAGGAACTCGACGGTGTCGAGGCTATCGAGAGAGAGATCGCTCACGAGCACCTCGGGAGATGAGATATTCAATCGGCCGGGCAGGCAGCGCAGGAGGCGGGCGCAGGCCGGATCTTGGATTTCATTCATGGTGAAAGGCGCGGGCGGCGTACGCCCAACGATCGAGGCCGAAGGCCAGGCAGGCAGTGTGGATCGGCTCTCCATTCGGCTGATGAATGCCGAAGCGTTCGCCGAAAAAGGTGCCGTGGCGGTTGATACTCGCGATGGCCAATCCATCGGGCAGACACAGCTCGATCTTCAAACCCAGCAGGCGTTGCAGGTGAGCCTTGCCGCGGATCTGGGGCAGGAAAAAGGGATCGTTCGCCGGGCACCACGCGACCTCGGGGTGGAGCGCCGCACCACAAGCGGTGATCTGCGGCTGCAACCGCTCGATGGTTTGGGTGATCCAATCCTCAGCGCCGAGGAGCACGAGTTCGCGCATCTCGAATTCGATCTGGCGGCGACCGGGGACCAATTCGGCGGCGTCTTCGAAGCGGAAGCAGGTGCCTTGCGCGCAGACCAATACCCCTTCTGCCAGCGTCCGGCCGGCGAAGTGCGCGTAGACATGATAACAAACCGCGGGCGAGAGGAACCAACCGGCGGGGCGGGTTTGTGCGAATCCTGCGGCCGGGTCAGCCGCGACCGCAGTCGCGATAGCCAGGTGAGGAAAGGCTTTCGGGTACTCCGCCTTTTCCAGTGTCTCCGCCGCGATGAGACTCGGAAAGCGGTGCTCGCTTCCGCCTGCCTGGACACACCAATTGCGGAGCGTTTGCTCGAGGGCTTCGTGCTCCAGCAAGGCAGCGTCTGCGAGAGTCGGGGTGGAGTTCATCGCTGCAAGGGGGAAGGTGACCCGAAGGTTTCGGCGATGGTGGCCGCGGTTTGGAAATGGCGCATGACGACGAGCGCGTCCGGGATTGGCGCCCCGATGAGGTCTTCGAGAAAGGTAAGCAGATGCAGGATGGAGAGGCTGTCGAGCCGGCCATCGGCGAAGAGGGGCGTATCAAGGCCCACGGGTTCCCAAGCCCGGCCGCGTCGGTCGAGGCCGGGCAGGGTGTGGTTGATGAAATGCAGGATCCGCTCGGCGAAGAGCGGGCGGGAATCAGTTTGCATGGGCGGGCCTCCATTGATGGCGCAGGAGCCATTCGACGTTGCGGGTCAGAAGCGTTCGCCAATCGCCCTCACTCGGAAGGCTGGTGGCGTAGCGGCGCGGGTGCAGGAGCGCGGGCAGGAACGATTGCGCATCGGCCACGATCCGGCGGAAGAGGAGATCGCCGCTTTGCTCCGCGGATGCAGCAAAGCGAGACCACGTGGGCGCGTCGGCAAAATCCGGCAGCGCAATCACTCCACGAGCCCAGGCAGGCAAATGCCGGGAGAAGATCGCGCGAAGATGATCGAGCACTTCGCCGAGGGCCGGAGCCGAAGTGCCGGCGGCGGCGTGGACGATTCGGCCCGGGGAAACCGGGGTGTGGATGACTTGCGAGAGGACCCGGACGGCCGATCCCGTCGAGATGAAATCCACCGGCGCGGAGGCCTCGCCGGGCATCATCGGAACCAGGCCGCGCATGAGCCAATAGACGAGCTGGTGGATGGCGCCGAGCCGGCGAACGCTGCCGTCGTCTTCGCTGCCGGTCACGGTTGAGACGCGGACGATTTCGACCGGGAGGGCCGAGCCGAGCACGGCTTGCTCCGCCTCCCATTTGCTCTGCTCGTAGGCGTTCGTGAAAGGGGGCGCGGAAGGGATCGCGGCCTCGGCGATCAGCCCGGTTTGTTCACCCGCCACGCAGACGGTACTGACCTGGAGGAAACGCTCCAGCCGCGGGCAGTTTTTCGCCCACGCGAGCAGACGCGCCGTCCCTTCGACATTGGTCTGGCGCAGCTCGTCGAGCGGTGCCCGGAAGGCGGTCGATGCGGCGCAGTGAACGATAGCCTCGACTTCTCCGGTGTGGGAGTCCGGCAGATGTTCCAAAGCGCCGGCGCAGATCTCCACGTGATCGAGGCGCGGTGCGCTTTCCGGGTTTCGGACCAAGGCCACGATACGGTGCTGCGGCCAGGCATTCGCCAAAGCGAAGCCGAGATTTCCAGTGTAGCCCGTGAGCAGGATTTTCACGCTGCGACCTCCTCGGTGATTTCGAGAATCAGCGCGCACCAACTCGAGCCAAAGCCGTAGGTGAAAAGCAGCACGCGCTGGCCGGGATGCAGGAAGCCGCGCAAGCGGGCTTCGCGCAGGTAGGAAAAGCTATCGGCCGCGATGGTGTGGCCAAAGCGGGTCGCAGGCTGATAGAGCCGGTTTTCCGGCAGCCCGCAAAGCCCGAGCAGAATGGGCCAGGTGCTGGCATTGACCCCGGTCGGGACGACCAGGTCGATTTCGTCCGGCCGCAGTTGGGCCTGGCTAAGGGCTCGAGCAATGACCGCGCGGGCCCCCGGGAAATAGGCGGCGATCAATTCCGGGCCACGAGCCGGGATATCCCAATAGTACCCTTTGCTAATCTGCGCGAAGGCCCGCCACTCCGCCCAGCCTCGACCGCGCGATACCACGACAGCGCAGGCGGCATCACTGACAACATTGTAGAGGACCTCTCGCTCAGAATCGGACGCAAAGCGATCGGCGCCGACGCAGAGCACATGCTGCAATTCCGGCTCGGCGAAAAGGAGCGCGCGGGCCTGGCGCACCGCACTGAATAGGCCCGCGCAGCCTTGGGCGGCGATCCCGGTGACGCTGGCATGATCCAGGGTCAGTGCGTCCTGCAGCCAGCTGGCCTGGTAGCAGAACTCATCGAGCAAGCCGGATGCGGGTTGCTGGCTGGGGCGCTGGTGGCCGGGGCCCAAGGCGCTGGCGTAAAAGAGCGCGCCAATTTCCTCGCTGCCGACCCGGGCTTCACCCATGGACCGCCGGGAGGCGGAGAGGATCAGCTCATCGAGATCGTCGGCGACCGCCGCGGAATTGAAACCGAACTGGGAAAGCGTCTCGGCCGAAGAAGTGAGCCGCAGCTTGGAAAGCGGAACCCGCCGCCCGGGGAGAGCCGCCTGGACACCGCTGAGCCGGATGGAAGTCGAAGCAATCACGCCGCGAGCATGGCCGGGGGCGCCGGAAAGCGTTAATTGATTAACTTTTTCCGATCATCGATCTATTCAATAGTCGCCAGAACCCCGATGAATATCCATCACCTCGAACTGTTCTACTACGTCGCCCGCCACGGAGGGATTTCGGCCGCGGTGCGCAAGATGCCCTATGGCATTCAGCAGCCGGCGATCAGCGCGCAGATTTTGCAGCTGGAGGAAACCCTGGGGCTCGTGCTTTTCGACCGACGGCCTTTTCGCCTCACGCGGGCGGGCGAAGAATTGTATGCGTTCGTCACCCCATTTTTCGGTGGGCTGGATGATCTGGCGCAGCAGCTGCAGGGCGGTGAAAAGACGCACCTGGCCATCGGGGCGCAGGAGTTGATCCTCCGCGACTATCTCCCACCGATCCTGCGGGCGATCCGGGCGCAGATGCCGAAGTTCACTTTCACGCTGCACGCTTTGGGGGCTGCGGAGATCGATGAACAACTCCACGAGCAGCAGATCGATCTCGGTTTGCTGCCGGTTTCGGACCGGCCCACCGATGGAATCCGGCAGCGGATCGTGGTGGAACTGCCGCCGTGTTTGCTGGTGCGGGAGGATCATGCACTACGCCAGGCCGCGACCTTGTGGCGGAAGAAGGAAATCGGCGACGCGCTCGTCGCACTCCCGATTCAGTCGCCGCTGACGGCCGCTTTTCAAAAGACGCTGCGCAAACGCCGGATCGAGTGGACTCCGAGCCTCGAGCTGCCTTCGCTGGATCTGATCGCGAGGTACGTGGTGGATGGCTACGGAATCGGACTTTCGGTGGCGCTGCCGCACACGAACCAGGCTCCGGCCGGAACGCGCTCGATTCCCCTGCCCGGCTTTTCGGGATTGAGCGTGGGAGCGCGCTGGCTCGGTGCGGGGTCGCCATTGCTGCATCGGTTTGTCGAGGAGACCGTCACTTTCGCCCGCGGCGGAATGAGCGTATAACTGCACGCACTCATGAGCAAAAAACCGGCGATCGTCAGTTGCCCGATTTGTCAGCGGTCCGTGGAATTCTTCGCGGAGCCGCTGGGACCGTTTTGTTCGGACCGCTGCAAGCTGATCGATCTCGGCAAGTGGCTCGGAGAGGAATACCGGATGTCGGATCCGTTGCGGCCGGATCACTTTGCGGAGTTCGAGGAACTGGAAGGTGGGGAGCGGCTGGATCGGCCGGAGTGAAGCCTTAGTACGTGCATTGCAGTCCTTTGGCGGTGGCCCATTCGCGGACGATGGTCATGACCATATGGTTCGGAGGCTGATTCTGGTAGGCACGAACTTGGACCACTCTTCCCCTCCGAGGATGAACCTCAATGGTGGCATATGAAGCGATGTATTGTTCGCCAGTGCGGTCCATCGTCGCGCGCCGCACGCTAAAGACCGCGGAGTAGCCGAGGCGGCATCGATCCAAATAGCTAGCGACGCAATGGGACATGATTCTACCCTCGGTCCTGAGGTCATCGATCGAACAGAGTTCCTCGATACACCAAGGGCGCGGACTGTTGCGACGTTTCTGGCTCACGAATGGTTCCGCACCAAAACGTGGCGTCCAACGCATCGCGGCGTGTTTTGCGCAAAGGGCACGTGCTTCAGCTCCGACACCCCGCTCTCTCGCGAGCAAACTTACATTTTGCTCAAACCACCCGATGACGTACCGGGTGCAGTAGCGGATCAAAGCTTCGAGCGGCAGGCGAAGTAAGGCGTCGACTCGACCCGAACCCCGGTACTCCCGAATCACTGTCAGGGCATCCGCCACAAGTTCGAATTGCACCGCGTCGGCCTCCGCTCCCGCGGCAAATTTTGCGGCCAGCCGCGCCCAGACTTCGTGCCGATTGATTTCCCGGCCTGCACGGCTTGAGATCACCGCCGCCACCAGACCTGGCGAGGCGTTGAAGGTCTGAAGTTGAACGCGCCAGATGGCTTCGGTGAAGATCAGCCGCAGGGAAGATTCATCGCGGGACAACGCAGCATGCAGGACTCGATGGGAGATACTCGGTGGGAACCCGTGCACACTTCGGAGGCTCTGCCCCCGCGCAAGGGCACACCAGCAATCGCGTTCGAAATGCTCGAGCGGTCCGCGAATCTCCCATACTTTGTCGAAGGCGACTGGCACGGCAAAGAGGGCGAGCAGATGCCGCAGGAGATCCGCCCATTGCTCGGGCGGACGGAGGTGGGGATCGGGAAACCAATCTTCGGGCGCCCGAACCCATCGGCCCGCATACGCACCCAATCGGGCCACCGCGGCCACGACGGCCAGCTCATTGGGATGGATCCCAGTCAGCACGCGGCTGCGGGTTTCGAGAATGAGGAAGATTCGAGCGCAGCGAGCTTTGAGACCGGCGAATTCCGGCCTTCGAAAGGTCGTGGCCAGGACATGGCAATGCTGGCGCAGGCAATGGTTGCGAATACGGCGGGCGGCCCAGGCGCCACCGTTCAAGATCACCGGCGTGACCGGGATCTCCGGGCACGCGCGAGCGCGCCCAAATTTGGGATTCATGACTCCGGAAAATGAAAATTTGAATTCGGTTGATCGAATCGCGGAGAAGTCCGCGAAACCGGCTTGCCTCAGGCGAGAGGGCCCGAGGTTTCAGACACGGTGGGGGATCAAGCGAAGGCCGGAAGAATCATGGCGAGGAACGAATAGCCCATGAAACCGCGGTACGTCAAACGCGCAGCGGGAAAGGCTCCTTCGCTCCGCTTGGTTGAGCGCGTTGGTGAAGGCGAAGGCGAGGGCAATCACCCAAAGATTTCGCCGCCTCTCCGCAGCCTAAAAGGCCGTACTCCAACGGAGAGTGCGCGCTCCGCGCGTCGGATCTCGGGACGACTCTGGGAAGAGCCGCCTACGTTCCCTTCGGGATGTGGGGGCGGTCTACATTGAACCGAATCCCGCAAGCCTCGACCAGGACCGAAATTCCGGAGACATCCCTATAAAGCATTGAGGGCGGACGAACAAGTGGGGGTGTTCGTCCGCCCTCCCTTCGAGGGGGAAATGCTTAGGCTGATATCCCGAAGGAATGCCTCCTAAGCGATGAAGTCAAGGGACTAACTTGCGCCAGCCGCCTCTTTTTCCGGTTTTCCCTCTTCGGGGACCGAAAATTGGAGGGCCTTGCCATCGCTGGTCACGTGGGCCGTATCGCCGGCTTTCACATGGCCACGCAGAATTTCTTCGGCGAGCGGGTCTTCGAGGTAACGCTCCACAGCGCGGCGCATCGGGCGCGCACCGTATTGCGGGTCGTAACCCTTCTCGATGAGGAAGTCCTTCGCTTTGTCGTCGAGGGAGATCTGGATCTCCTTGTTCTTGACGCGGTTGACCACCTTGTTGATTTCGAGATCCACGATGCTGAGCAGCTCGGGCTTGCCCAGGGTGTGGAAGACGATGAGGTCGTCGAGGCGGTTGATAAACTCCGGCTTCAACACCCGGCGGGCTTCGTCGAGCATCTTGTCCTTCATCACGTCGTAGTTCGTCGTGTCCTGGCGCGTGGCGCCGAAGCCCATGACGCTCGACTTCTTGATCAGCTCAGCACCGATGTTCGAAGTCATGATGATGATGGTATTCCGGAAGTCGATCTTGCGGCCGAGCGAGTCGGTCACCTTGCCCTCTTCCAGGATCTGGAGCAGGAGGTGCAGCACGTCCGGGTGGGCTTTTTCGATTTCGTCGAACAGTACCACGCAGTACGGGCGGCGGCGGACCGCTTCGGAGAGCTGACCGCCCTCTTCGTAACCGACATAGCCCGGAGGCGAGCCGATGAGGCGGGAAGCGGTGAACTTCTCCATGTACTCGCTCATGTCGATCTGGATGAGCGCGTCGCGATCGCCGAACATGTACTCGGCCAGGGTCTGGGCGAGGAAGGTCTTACCCACCCCGGTCGGGCCGAGGAAGATGAACGAGCCGATCGGGCGGCGCGGATCCTTGAGATCGGCGCGGCTGCGGCGGAGGGCCTTGGAAATGGCGATGACGGCTTCGTCCTGGCCGATGACCTTGCCTCTCAGCTCGGTTTCCATCTTGAGGAGTTTCTCGCTGTCGGCCTGTTCCATGCGCTGGAGCGGCACGCCGGTCCATTTGCTGACCACGTGGCGGATGTCGTCCTCGGAGACGACCACCTCGCGCTCTTCCCGCTGTTCGCGCCATTCGGCGAGGATGCGTTCGAGCTTCTCCTTGGTCTTCTTTTCGTCGTCGCGCAGGGCGGCAGCTTTTTCGAAGTCCTGAGCTTTGATCGAGCCTTCCTTTTGCAGGCGGATGGCTTCGATCTCTTTCTCGATATCCTTCACGTTCGGCGGCCGGGTCATCGCGCTGATGCGGGCGCGCGAACCGGATTCGTCCATGACGTCGATGGCCTTGTCCGGCAGGAAGCGGCCAGTGAGGTAGCGATCGCTGAGGATCACGCACTGCTCGAGGGCTTCGTCGGTGTACTTGGCCTTGTGGTGGCTCTCGTACTTGCCGCGCAGACCTTTGAGGATCTGGATGGCTTGCTCGACGCTCGGGGCTTCGACTTTCACCTGCTGGAAGCGGCGCTCGAGTGCGGCGTCCTTCTCGATGTACTTGCGGTACTCATTGAGCGTGGTGGCGCCGACGCACTGGAGTTCGCCCCGGCTGAGCGCGGGTTTGATGATATTGCTCGCATCCATCGCGCCTTCGGCCGAGCCGGCGCCGACGATGGTATGAAGCTCATCGATGAACAGGATGACGTTTTTGCTCCGGCGGATTTCGTCCATCACCGCCTTGATCCGTTCCTCAAACTGGCCGCGGTATTTGGTACCGGCGACCATGAGGGCGAGGTCGAGGGTGATGACTTTTTTGTCGCGCAGGATCTCCGGCACATTGCCGGTAGCGATTTCCTGGGCGAGGCCTTCGACGATGGCGGTTTTGCCGACGCCGGCTTCACCGATGAGCACGGGATTGTTTTTCGTGCGACGGCAGAGCACCTGGATGACGCGCTCGATCTCGCTTTCGCGACCGATGACCGGATCGATCTCGCTCTTCTTGGCGAGTTCGGTGAGGTCGCGGCCAAAGGCACGCAATGCGGGCGTCTTGACTTCCTTTTTGCTGCCACCGGCGCTGCCGCCTGAGGCCGGGCCGCCGCTTTCGGGGGCACCTTCCTGTTCGGCTTCGGGCGGGGTGAAGTTCGGGTCGAGTTCCTTGAGGATCTCGTTGCGGGTGCGCTCGATGTCGACTTCGAGGTTCTTCAACACGCGGGCCGCCACGCCTTCCCCTTCGCGGAGCAGGCCGAGCAGGATGTGCTCGGTGCCCACGTACGAGTGGTTCAGGGCTTTGGCTTCCTTGCCGGCGAGGGCGAGGACTTTCTTCACCCGCGGCGTATAAGGAATGTTGCCGACCATCTTGGTCTCCGGACCGGAGCCCACCTGTTTTTCAACCTCCATGCGGACGGTCTCGAGATCGAGGCCCATCTTTTGGAGGACGTTCACGGCGACCCCCTGGCCGAGCTTGATGAGCCCGAGCAGGAGATGCTCCGTGCCGACGTAATTGTGATTGAACCGGTCGGCCTCTTTCCGAGCCAGTGCCAACACCTGCTGAGCGCGTGGAGTGAAGTTATTCATCATGTGGCAACGAATGGTTTTCCCCGAAACCCGGGGATGTATGGATGGGAATGGTTATCGGCGTTCCGAAGGGAGCGCAACTGGTGGGCAAGATAAATTTTGTGTCAATCCGGGCTGCCATGCTCAGATCTGCATTAGCATGGTTCGGGCCCGCGACGACGAACCCAGCACCTCGATCTTCCGGCTGGGCTGTGCGGGTGAGGATTTTTGGCACCGATGATTATTCCTCGATGATATCGAGCATGACCTTTTGCCCGTGCCGCGAGGCGGCGGCATTGAGCAAATTCCTGAGTGCGGCCACTGTTTGGCCGTGTTTTCCGATGACTTTCGGGATGTCGCTTTTCCGGACCTGAACCTTAAAAATCAGCTTCCGGGGGGCTTCGACGTGGGAGATCAAAACATCGTCGGGGGAATCGACGAGATGGCGCAGCACGAAATCCAGGAATTCCTGCATGCCAAAGTGACGTACAGGGAAAAGGGCAGGTGCGTCAATGCGGCGCTTTGAGAAACCCGGAAGCTGAAGTTTCGAGACTCGAGGGAAATCCGAAGCTCGAAAGCCGAAACTCGAAATGGCCCGCTCCGGGGGGGTGACGCGAATCTGGGGGGTCTGGGTGAAGACAGAAACCGGGCTTTCAAAAGAAACATCCGGCTTGCAGCCACGGTTTCACGGTGTTCGCGGCGACTCGCCGCGAACGGCATGCGGGTCGCATGCTCCACCCATCGACGAGTTTCGCGCTTCGCGCCTTCGGATTTTAGACCCGCACGCGCGGGCCTAGTTCACCGAGGCCTGTTTGTTCGGGCGCCAGCGGGATTCGAATTCGGCGCGGACCTTTGTGGCGGCTTCGCGGGCCTGGTCGAGCTGTTGGGCGACGGCGGCGGCTTCCTGCTCGGCTTTGGTCTTCGCGGTCGCGGCGTCCTGGGCGAGTTTGGGCTCGCGGGCGCGGAGTTCGACGAGCTGTTTGCCTTCGAGATCGGCGGTCTGTTTCAGCTTGGCCAGGGCGCGCTGGGCGACGAGCGATTTGTCGTGCGCGGTGTTTTCGACTTCCTGCGCTTTCTTTTGCGCTTCCTGCGCGGCGGCGAGGGCGGCCTGTTTGGCTTGGGCGTCGGCAAGTTTCGCCTTGGCGTCGGTGACGGCTTTGGTGGCCGCGGCGACGTCTTTCTGGATGGCCTCGACGTCCGCGTCGGCTTTCTGCCGTTCAGGCGTGTTTTCGGCGGTCTTGGACTGCGCGTCTTTGCGCTTGGTCACTTCCGGGTTGAGTCCCTCGAGCTTTTTCTGCGCAGCGGCGATTTCACCTTCGACGGCTTTCGGGTCGATCGTGGCCGCGGCAGCTTTTTCCTTCATGGTCGCAGCGACGACGTTGCCGGCCTTGTCGGCTTCATCGAGGGCCTTGGCGGTCGCGGCGGCTTCGGCTTCGGCCTTGGTGATCTTGGCCGGAGCTTCAGTGGTGCTCTTTTCGAGCGAGGCAATCTGGGCGCGGAGTTGTTCGACACCACGATAGGCGTCCTTGGCCGTCGCGATGAGCTCTTCGTGTTTGCTCTTCAGCTCGGCGTAACCGCTTTCGGCGCGGTGCACGCCCATGAAGGCCTGGCCGCGCGGCCAGGCCTTCATGGGCGTGCACCGCGCCGAAAGCGGTTACGCCGAGCT
>Ga0209050_1000860_pt1 | contig 41075 bp, 29 predicted proteins | sample Araplavi_mTSA_r2_FD_184276 | JGI IMG/M metagenome (GOLD analysis project Ga0209050, IMG submission 184276) | Arabidopsis root microbial communities from North Carolina, USA - plate scrape MF_Cvi_mTSA_r2 (SPAdes) (version 2) | ecosystem: Host-associated > Plants > Roots > Endosphere | place: USA... | reverse complement strand
AGTAACGGGCTAACTCGTTCCCACTGCTCGTCGCTCAATCCATGTCGATCCAATCTGGCGCTCCCTTCGCCAGTCTTGAATCCGATCCTGCCGAAAAAGGGAATCCCCTAAATGTCCACAGGCCCTAAAGCACATCGAGCTTGCCCGTCTGTCGGTCTCCGGCCTCAACATGCGCGGCACCCGCAAGGCCTGCGACATCGCCAACATCCTGCCTTATCCGACAACATACGCCTCCACGATCTAAGGTACAGCTTCGCAAGCCACGCGATCATGATAGGCGAAAGCCTGTTCACCGTCTCACGGTTACTCGGCCACTGCCACGTACGCACATCTTGCGGACACCGCACTTCTCACTGCTGCGGAGCAGACGGGCCAACTGCTCATGAAGCAGGTCGGCGCCGCAGACCGATCACCGTGAATCGATGTTCGCCTGCGGCACCGACACCCCCTCGATCCAGCCATATCGTCTTGAATTTAGCTGGGCATTTGCCCCTGCCTGTTGCTAGGAACCAATCACCATGCGCACCAATCTTGACCATCTGCCTCCTGCGAAGCGCCGCGATCTGGAGCGGGCACTTCAAATCATCTTTGAGGAGTTTGCCGACGCCCATGGCGCACCGACCGGCGCGCGTAAAATGGGCCGCATCCTTAAGGTCATTCTTTACGGAAGCCATGCGCGCGGGGGATGGGTTGATGAACCGCATACAGCGAAGGGCTATCAGTCCGATTTCGATCTTCTCATCATAGTTAACCAACCCGAACTCACGGATTGGGTGAATTATTGGGAGAAGGCTGATGAACGCCTTTCGCGAGAACACCTCATTACGAAAGCGCTCCATACGCCTGTTCAATTCATTGTACATACGTTGCAGGAAGTGAACGACGGCCTTGCCCACGGTCGATACTTTTTCATGGATATTGCTCGCGATGGCATCGCGCTTTACGAGTCCGACCAAACGTCGCTACACGCTCCCAAGCCTAAGACGCCGCAACAAGCATACGACATGGCAAAGGAGTATTTTGACGATTGGCTACCCAGCGCTCAAGGATTTTTCCGGGGCTACCAGCACGCGATTAGCGACGGCGATCTCAAAAAAGCCGCCTTCGACCTCCATCAAGCGACTGAACGCCTATACCATTGCGTCTTGCTCGTTCTGACCTTCTACACGCCGCATGTTCACAATTTGACGTTCCTGCGAACGGTCGCCGAGAAGTTAGATCGCCGATTGGTACATGTGTGGCCGTCAGAAACTCGAGACGAGCGTAAGCTATTTGGGAAGCTGAAGGACGCTTATGTCAAAGCGCGTTATTCCAAGCACTACACCGTGACAATCGCAGAACTCACGTGGCTCGGGGCGCGTGTCGAGGAGCTTGGCAAAATCGTCCATCTGCTCGGGACCGAGCGGCTCAGCGAAATGAGATTAAAGACTCTCTCGTAACACGCATGGGAGCGGGATGTGCCCCAACGGCGTAAGCGGCTCCCCACCCCGAAATGCGGGGTATCGGTCTGTTCAATTTTGATCTCGGTGGCTCGCTGGAAACATAGCCATATGGAGGCGATGCTGCGGAAGAGCAGTGGATGATCTATCATAAAGCCGTGTTCAGCGTGAACGGTATGCGTTCGGCGAAGACCCTTCAGGTTGGCCTGAGACTTGCTGATAGCTGATCAGGCTGCCTGGGCGTCGGCCTGAAGATTGGCCTGACGGGCTTTCCAGTTCCATATGTGGACGGCTCCCTCTTGCAAGGGCTGAACGGAAAATTTGATCGGATCGCTTGCTTCCATATGTCCGGCCTTTCGGTGCGAGAGGTGGTGAAGCTGCCGCAGGGTGCGCTGGCGGCTTACGCGTTGCAAGCCTCCTCGTGATCAAGTGCCGAGTTGGCCCCGACCTTCCTGCGGAAGGCTTTTGATGTTGAAGACGCTTGCCCATGGAGGCTGGCGGGTTGGAAATAGCGGACAGCAATTTTCGAGATCGATACCTTCAATGCGTCGCATGGCGGCGCTCCATCGCTACCGGCATTGGGCACGGGAACGTGCATCCCCGCGATTGATCCCGGGGGACACACCGGGGCTTGACCGGCGGCACGGCGGCGAACGGCTACACCTGTCTTGCCTGTCCGCTTAGACGGCCAAATCCGACGACTATGATCGGCGGATTTCTCCCATTTTTGCCGCCGGAAGTGGGCGGATGAGAGCGCATCACGTAAAGTGATGCGGAGACTCGACGCACGGCCCAAAGGCCGAAAATGTAATGCACCGTACGCACGGGTGCTGCGGCTCGAATCAGCTGCGTTTCCAGGCGCTTGCTTCGTCACACTCGGTCCGCCGATGGGTCACAGAAGGTCGGCTATGTCGGACACTGTTCTAATGGATGCGCGCCAAGCGATTGATCTGATTTGGCACCGAAAGTCGCATGTGTCGGACGCGGCATATCTTTGAGAATTCGGCGGTTTCCTGCTATCAATGGAGGGCTTCACCATGAGCTGGCGAGCATGGACGTACGCATGGCAAGGATTACCATCCGCCTCTCAGACGAGCCGTTCGAACGTTTGCTCGATCAGGCAGCCACTCTCGGCACTACATCGTCGGGCTACATTCGCGGCGTGCTCGAACGCTTCGAGGGTGATGAGCATGACTGCTGGTCAAGGATATAGCGGACCCCGCCGATATCGTATTGTCGCCTTGCGTCCTGTCACCAAACCAGCCCCGGCCATTTGGGCATCTCCACCAAGGTCTTGAACGCGGAATCCGTCGAAATCAGCACCATCCCCCTCGCGATCGCCGTCGCGGCAATGATCCGGTCGAAGGGATCGCGATGGTCCCACGCCAGCGTGGCAGCAACACGCCGGTCACTCAACGCGGCAGGGCACAGGGCGCCAGTGATATTAGTACCATGAGAAACCAAATAGATACCATTTAGGTATCTATCTTGGGTGAATGGCTACAGACTCGAATAGCGGTGAGCGAGGTTCTGCGCATGACCGCATTTCCGTCTCAAGAGGGCGAAGACGGAGCCAGCAAGCATGCACCTTGGCAATTCGTGCTTTCGAGTAGAATTAATTTAGCTCGCCGAGGGCGATCACGTCTCGCCTTCAGAAGGAGCTGGCAAGGCGATGCGCCGGCGGATCACAACAGACGTCCTTGTCGTCTTCGGCCCCCGTTTCCCGGCGATTTCGGCTTCTTTTGCGCCCTCGATCAACTCCAGATCGTAATCCGGAATGGCATTCTCCGCCACGATCTGCCGCATCGCTACGCGGAAGTTGGAAAGCTGGTTCTGGAAACCGATCTGCATGCGGAACGTCGCGAGGTCGATTTCCAAGTCTTCTCCTTCCACACAAGTTGATCGGGCGACTTCGTAAATCCGCCGCTCGATCGGTCCAAGCTGGAAATAGGTTCCCGCATAATCCAGCACCTGCCGGTCGCGCAAAATGGCGCGAAACAGCCAGTCGCATAGTCGCACTCTCACGGCTTTCAGCCGCTTTTCGCCCTTTTTGCCAGTCCGCGCATATTGCAGCCTCGCTTCCGACAACCAGGAGAAGAAGCCTTCCTCCCCCTCGCCGCCAGCCTCAATATTAGTGCGGATCTGAGTTCCCTGCAGCCGCTCCAGCGCATCGGACAGGCGCGTGTAGGAACGAGCCGAATGGTTAGCTCCGGTCACGCTGAACAGGTCGTGGGCGGTGAACGTAAAGTCCTGCGATACATCAACGCCCTCATCCAGCTTGGAGGCCATAAGGCTCGCAATATAAAGGACTATTTCCTTATCGTAGATCGTCGCCACACCCCGCGCGCTAGGCCGGACCTCAATCGATACTTCGGGCGTGGTATAGGCCAGCGGCTTCATCCAGGCGTTCTTGGACAGCGCGAAAAAGGGAAACGCCATGAGCGATCGCTCGCCGCGGATCTCACCGGTGAGCGGGCTGTCGAGCTGAAAGAGTTCGCGCTGTAGCGTGACGCCGGGTGGTGGAAGAGTCTTGGTCATTTGGGTTCCGTCTCACCTGCCGAACGTCCTGCAGGGTAAATTCTACTCGAAAGCACGAATTTGGCTTCCTTGCCCGGGTACGCCTCAGACATTGAGGGCATACTCCTGCACCAGCACTTTTTCCGGCACATGCCAGGCCCGCGCGATCTTGCGGATCATCGGCAGGGTAAGCGCGCGCTTGCGGCCGAGAATCTCGGTTGCACGCGACTGGCCAAGCAGGGCCGCAAGATCCGCGCGGCTACGGCCGTTCATCGCCATCTCCGCCTCGATCGCCTCAACCGGGTCCAGCGGTTTGATCGGCCAACGAGCACGCTCGTAGACCTCGACCAGAGTGACCAGCACATCGAGCAAGTCACCATCCTCGCTGCCTTGCTCTGCACCCCACAGCTTCTCGACGCGGCGGAGAGCCTCTTCGTGATCCGCGTCGGTCTTGATCGGACGTATATGCATCCGGGCATCTCCTGAGATCTTCAGAACAGGCTCACCGCCAAAGCGTCGATCCTGTCGTATTCGGCATGGGTGCCGAGAAACTTGACGAAAGCGATCGACCGCTTCCAGTCGAACGCCACCACCATGTGGAAATCGCCACCCGCCACCTCGAACCGCACGCGCTCACCATTCAGCGACTTCGCCTTCGGAAAATCGGCGACGACATCGAGCGGACTTTGCCACGCAGCCGCAACCGCAACTTCATACCAATGCCGCAGCGATGATTCTGTCTTAGGGTTCCGTTCCCAGAATGCGATCAATCGGTTCCGGGCAATGATCCTCATGAAGAGCGACTAGCATTTCCCATGATGGGAAACAAGCGAATTTCCCGCCATGGGAATGAAATCTCTGGAATACATGATAATGTCCTTTATCATAAATACGCGGTATGCCATCAATTTGGCATGCTGATCGCCGCCTCGCCTGTACTGAATGTCCCGATCATCACCGGCGCGCCGGCTCATGCCCGCGAACGGTTCCTTACATTCTTCGCCGCCGCCATCCGCAATCCGAACACGCGACGCGCCTATGCGAAAGCCAGCACTGACTTCCTCACCTGGTGCGCCATGCATGGATTGCGCGATCTGGCGGCAATCTCGCCGATCCATGTCGCAGGGTGGATAGAGGAGCTGGGGGCGACATTATCCGCCCCCACCGTCAAACAGCGCCTGGCTGCAGTGCGACACCTGTTCGATTGGCTGGTGACGGGACAGGTCGTCCCGCACAACCCGGCCGCTTCGGTACGCGGCCCAGCGCACTCCGCCCGCACCGGCCGCACTCCGGTCCTGGAAGCAGAGGAAGCGCGCGCACTAATCGACGCGATCGACCTCGCTTCCCCCACCGGCCTGCGCGACCGAGCACTGATCGGCCTGATGGTCTATACTTTCGCGAGAGTGGGGGCGGCGCTGGCGATGCGCCGCGAAGATGTCTTCGTGCAGGGCCGCCGCTTATGGGTCCGCCTGCATGAGAAAGGCGGCAAACGGCACGCGATGCCCTGCCACCACCTGCTGGAAGAGTACCTGTCAGCCTATATCGAAACGCTTGCCCCCGGCCCGACGAAGGCGCCGCTGTTCCGTACCCTCTCCCGCACGACCAAGCGCCTGGGCGACACCCCTCTGACCCAGCCCGATGCTTTCGCGATGGTGCGACGAAGGGCAAAGACAGCGGGGATCGCGACGAACATCGGCAACCACACCTTCCGCGCGACGGGGATCACGACATACCTGAAAAACGGCGGCACCCTGGAAAACGCCGCTGCGATGGCTGGCCATGCCTCCACCCGCACAACCCAGATCTACGACCGCCGGCGCGACGATATCACGCTGGCGGAAGTGGAGCGGGTGCGGCTTTAGGCTCTCTCATCCCGCAGCGCATCGATCATAAAGCGCCAGGTGTTCACGGCATCATTTGCGTACGCTGAGTCGCTCTCAGACGGGCCGACATTGCGGATAATCTCGGCACCAGCCTCAGCCATTGCTTCATCCGGCTCGCGCAGCGCATTGAGGATCAAGCGCACGTTTTCTCTGAAACGTGCCTGCGTCTCAGGCGCAAGATGGTCCCAATCAACCCCATCCTGTGCCAACGCCAGTGCTTGGGCCGCCCTGTCGATAAGCCCCATCTTCATTCCCTTATCGACAGGAGCGCCCTGCATCAGTTGCTGTTCTGAATGACCGAAACCGCACTTGTGACCGTCAGGATCGGCGAGAAGAGCTGGCTGATCAGCTGAACAAGCTTGCTAGGCTGGTTGGCGGCCGCGTTGCCAAAGTAGAGCACGTCCTTGTCTTTCATGGCAAAGCGCTGCGCTAGGAAATAGGTGCCCGTTTTCATCATGTTGAGATGATAGACCACCGGCACTTCGTTACCCTGCTCATCCGTGACGTAGCGGAACACAAAGATCGCGGCAGGATCGCCCAAGTTCGGATTGGTGCCGCCGGCGGTAGCGATCGCCTCGGCCAACGAAACCTTCGAACGGGTGAACGGAATCTGCTGAACGATGCCCGGCGCGCCCATGACGGAATAAGTGCGCGGATTGTTGATAAGCATCAGCCGATCACCGGGGTAAGCACGCACGTCGAGCTTAGGCGTATCAATGAGATCATTGATCGGAATGTCGACACTGTCGCTATGTCGGAACACGCGCAGGGTCAGATCCTTGGCATTACCTCGGTAGCCTCCAGCAAGCGCGATCACGTCGGACAATGTCTCTCGGTTGGTCTGGAGAACCAGACGACCGGGACGTGCCACCTCACCGCTGACGATGACTGAATTGGTGATCGCCTGGCTCACGGTTATCAAAACCTGAGGATTCTGCGACAAACCGCGTAATGACCGGCGAACCATCGCCTCCGCCTCGCCCACTGTGCGTCCGACGACACGCAGTTTGCCAGCATAAGGAATGGAAATGTCGCCATTATCGTCGACACGGCTCGGCGGCAGTCGCTGCGCCTGCACGCCTGGATTGGCACCAATTTGACCGAGCGGCCCCGCGACACCTGCAGATCCGCCGGCAGAGAACAGCGTGACACCGGCCTCGTAGATATTGATATCCAGAACGTCACCCGGGCCGATCATATCGGTTGGCGGCGGCGGCATGTCGGCCAATGATGCCACTGGCGCATCTGATGCCGCAGAGGGAATGTCGGCGCTAGCTTCAACCTGCACCAGCTTGATCGGCAGCGCACCATCAGGATCACGCGCCGATTTTTCAACCTGACTGCCCGTAGGACCGCTCGTTGGCAGCGTAGCGCAACCAGCGAGCCCCATAAGCAGGGCCAAGGCAACAAACTTTTTTACTTGCATCGCTGGATGAACTCGGGACCGCGTGAACTTGGCGGTCGCCTTAGCACCGTGCCCCGAGAATGGACAATAGCGCCGCACATTATTGCGACCGAATGCCCGCAGACTGCGGGACAAGCTGACTGTCGGTCTTGCACCCTGCCTCATGTTGGCCTAGCGCAGCCTCATGCCATGGCCGGGCAAACCGCCCCTGAGGTGCTGCAAAAGATATTTATGAACGTAGAGCATTCGTTCCCGTCCGACACCGACACCGCAGCCAGCCCTTCCGCACTCTCCCAATGGATAAAGAAGCGGCGCTGGTTCATTGTCTTCGTTATCGTGCCCACAGCGCTGGCAGCGCTGTATTACGGGCTGTTCGCGTCAGACATCTACGTTTCGGAATCTCGCTTTGTCATCAAAAGCCCCGACCAAAAGCGCTCACAGCTTTCTTCGCTCGCCAACCTGATCCAAACTACTGGACTCTCGGGCGGTCAGGAGCAAGCTAACGAAGTCCTCGATTTTGTTCGTTCACGCGACGCGCTGAAAGCGTTGGAGAAGACCCCAGGCTTCAGAGCCCGCTACGCCTCGCATGAGGTGGACTACCTCTCGCGGTTTCCACAACCGCTAAACGATGACAGCTTCGAGGATCTATACAAGTTTTACGGGAAGCAGGTCGATGCCCAGCTCGACACCGAAACGGGGACCTCGATCATCAAGGTTAAGGCATTTACCGCGCAGGATGCCTATGTGGTAAACCGACGCCTTCTTGAGTTGAGTGAAGGCCTAGTTAATCGGCTTAATGATCGGATTCGTACACGCGCCATCTCCGAAGCACAAAGGCAGGTTGATCTCGCGACCAATCGAGCCAAGGCAGCTCGCGTGGCATTGGCTCAGTACCGAAATTCTCAGGAGCTGATCGATCCCGCCAAACAGGCGGGCGGCGTTCTGGAAATTTCAAACGGCCTTATCGCCCAGCGCGCCGCGCTCCAAGCGCAACTCGATCAAATGCGGCGTGTCGCCCCCGGAAACCCATCGATCCCAGCTCTGCAGAACCGTGTGAATGCGATTTCCGGTCAGATAGGCGCTCAGGACAGTCGAGTGGTCGGTTCGAAGGGCGGCATAGCCTCGAAGCTGGGCGGCTACGAAAACCTGCTTGTCGAACAAGAATTCGCAACTGAGAATCTCAATGTCGCGAATGCGGCACTGGTCCAATCTCGCGCGGACGCACAGCGTCAGCAATATTATCTGGAACGCGTTGTTGAGCCAAACTTACCGGATATGCCGCTTTTGCCGCGTCGCCTGCTAGACATCATTATCGTCGCTGCAGTCGCTACCTGCCTCTACTTCATCGGATGGATGCTGGTAGTTGGCATTCTTGAGCACGCACCGGACGAGTGACGATGTCGCGCTCCGCACTGCGCAAGCTACACGAAGGATGGCGCATTCAGGTGCGCGTGATCCACGCGCTGATGATCCGCGAACTAAACACACGGTTTGGGCGGCAAAACATCGGCTTCCTCTGGATTATGGTGGAGCCACTGCTCTTTGCCGGCCTTGTTTCCGTCATCTGGCGCTTCATGAAGGGGCCGGAGGAACACGGTGTCGGCATTATCGCTTTCGTAGTCTCGGGCTATATTCCGCTAACCCTTTTCCGCCACTGCGTCGGCCGCTCCGTCAGCGTTTTCGTGGCGAACAGCAGCATGATGTATCATCGTCAGGTCAAAGTTACTGACTTCGTTTTTGTCCGCTTTTTAATCGAGATGTTGGGCAGCATGATGGCTTATACCTTCATCGCTGGCGTGTTGATCCTGTTTAACGAATTTCCAGTACCTGCCGACATGGGCATGTTTGTTTCCGGATGGCTTCTCTATTCGCTCTTCACATTATCACTTTGCTTGGTAATTGCACCGTTATCCGAAATGTCCGAAGTGCTCGAAAAGTTTATCCCGGTAACAACTTACATTATGATCCCCTTCTCCGGCACGTTCTCGGCTGCCTCCTGGCTGACACCTACGCTGCGTGAATACCTGCTGTGGTCGCCTTTCGTAAACGCGATGGAGTTAATGCGCGGCGGGATTTGGGGCGACAAAGTGACACCTTATTACGATGTCTGGAATCCGATCATCTGCTCGATGGTCGCAGCCCTCATCGGTCTGGCGCTCTGCCGCCATGTACGCCGCACTCTCGTGGTTGAATAAGAAAATGATTATCTGTCGTAACCTTAGCAAGAGTTACACCCATGGCGGCGGCCGTAAACAGGTCTTCAAGAACCTGGACTTCACCATGCAGCGTGGCGACCGCGTGGCTTTGTTGGGCCGCAACGGCGCGGGCAAGACAACACTCATCAAGCTGATCGGTGGGGTCGAAATGCCCACCTCCGGCAAAATTGAGCGGCGCATGTCGGTATCGTGGCCACTAGGCTTCGCAGGTGGCTTCCAAGGCAGCCTAACCGGATACGACAATGCCCGGTTCATCGCCCGCATCTACGATCGTAATTATCCCGAGATGAGGGATTTTGTAGAAGACTTCACCGAATTGGGCCGCCAACTCAAAATGCCGGTGAAGACATATTCCTCTGGTATGCGCGCCCGTCTAGCTTTTGCGCTGTCATTAGCAATTGAGTTTGATTGCTATCTAATTGACGAAATTATTCTGGTCGGAGATCAGAACTTTCAGCGAAAGTGCCATTACGAGCTATTTGAACGTCGCGCTGGACGCTCGATGATCTTGGCCTCTCATAGCAACGAGATGGTCCGCCAATATTGCAATCGAGCACTTGTCATCCATGATGGACTGGCCACGACGTATGAAGACATGGACTTAGCGATAGAGACATATGACTCACTTTAGTGAGTAATGTGGAGCGCAACCGCGCCCCACACTTTCAAGCAGGGGCTAAGATTTCTAGCCCATGCTCGATGCAGACAGAGCGGAACAGCGGTAATTTTTCTCGCGGAACTAAAGCGTAATTCCAAGCGCTCTGATCGAACGTAATCCAATGGGCAAGAATGGCAGCATCTGTACGCAATCTAAATGCCAAATAATCAAGATCGGAAAGCCGCCGTGTAATTTCAGGGAATTTATGCTCTACTGCACCCAGCATTTCAGCGAAAACAAAAGGACGATCGCGCCTGAGCGTGTTATCAGCTCCGCGCAAGAACTCTAATTCGAATCCTTCAATATCGACTTTAATCACACTGATAACATCAGTAATGTCGATATCGTCCAGTTTACGCGTCTGAACCATCATGGCGGCTTCAGCGCCGGCGATGAAGCCGGCCTGTAATGAGGCGCTAGTCTCCACTAAACCGTGCCCCTGATCCGGTAAATAGATCGGGACCATACTCTCCTCATCACTCAGTGCGACCTCGACAATGTCGATCTCGTCCTGCAAGCCATTGAGCTCTATATTTTCGCGCAGAAGCGCAATGACTGGTGGGAATGGTTCAAACGCAAGGGAACGTATTCCCGGACGAACGGCCGAGGCAATTAACGAATATACTCCATTGTTTGCGCCGACATCGAGAAACAATCCTGATGTACGTGAAACAATTGCAGCAAATATCATCGGCAGTGGTGCCTCGTAAGATCCAGCTTTGATCTTGCTTGCCACCAAGTCAGTGCCTTCGGCCGTGCTTAACCGGAATGTCCGTCCAGCAAACGGAACGTCAATTGCCTCAATGGAAGGACCTTCCGACACCATATGCATTTTCCTTTATAGCTTCTAATTCGAGCGCTAACTCAATCTGCCAAACTGCCAAACAGCTTGCTCAAACGCTTTCGGAAGCTTTCCTCGGTAGTCGACAGCTCGGCAGCTGAAGGCTGCTGTTCGATCTTAGTAGGGGCCGACCGGAGTGTAGCGCGATCAAACATATCTTCCGTTAATGCTCTGCCCAAGCTACTAAATTCGAAGTAATAAGCACCATTTCCATGCCGAGTGATCTCGTTGCTGAAATCCCGACGATTTCGTACATTACTGTAATGCGAAATCATTGCAGGTCTCATGAGATCTTTGTTATTTGGGATCGAGCCACGGTGCATCAATTTACCGTGCCATATTAGGATATCACCCTTTTTTGCGTGAAAGGTCTCAACCTTCGATCCGGTTTCCGCAATGTAATTCTCGACTGATTTATTTACGTGATATTCAGCCGCTACAGCCCAGTGATGCCCACCGGCTTCTCGCTGCTCGGGAATTATAAGTTCTTTAACGCGCTGATTTCGCAGACAAGCCCACTTATGAGAGCCTGGGACGAACTGAAAAGGTCCCGAGTCCGGATCAATGTCATCCATAGCCATCCACACGGCACAGTATCGTGCATATGTGTTCTCAGGGTTGAGATAATCATCTTGATGCCATCCGCGTGTCGTCGACACATAATCAGCAAGGATGAAGTGTAGGCCCATCTCTTCCCCGAGCAAATCAACGAGAAGATGATGCAGATCCTGCGAGCAACAGATATCCCGAATGGTGCAGTGATTAAGGTATGGAGTAATAGATGGAAAAGGCCCATCTCCCAAATTCATTCGTTCACGAATGGCATTATATTCGTCAATTAATTCATGTGGAATAAAGTTTCTTTTGATAAGATATCCTTGGTCACGCCAATGCTGCTGGTCAGCAGTTATACCCTTGAGCGCCACATGCTTCTGATTAAGCAGAAGCTCGTGTTCATCAGGATAATCTTCGGCAAGCTCCAAGAAATGCGGTGTCCGATCCGGATCAACCAGATGCCCCATTTCGATACCCACGTTCTCATAACCGCCACGTCCGGCCATCTATACCCCCTATTGTCATATCGACATATCCGGCCATCGGTTTCCCAACGGCTTCCGCCAACAATTCGCTACAACGGCTTTTCCATTTCGTCCATCAAAGCAGGCCCAAGTTCAGATTGTTTGGCCGCCTTATGTGTCGAAAAAACTTTGTGATAAATCATTTGCAGATCGGCAGCCTGATCCTCCACGCGCCGAGAAGCGGTAAATGCTACACTGGCTGCTTTGCGATATATTTCCGGCTCCGCATCGATCTGCATCAGCGCTTCAGCCAGCCCGTGCGTGGTTGACACATCGATTATGAAACCGTTGCGTCCCGCCTCCACATCCTGACCTACAGCGCCAAGATCAGAGGCCACAACCCACAATCCACTGCCGAGTGCCTCGCGGGCGACCAGACCGAAGCTCTCGGGCCAAGTCGAGGGAGCGAGGAGCACATTCAGCTGCCCATATAGGTCGGCAATCTGAGACTGCGGGTAAGGTGCCGTTATCGTCACTGGCGTCGTACCCCAAGTTGTATTGACCGTCTGCCCTGGGGCAAGGGTGCCGTCGATCATCGTTAAGTGAAGATTAGCGTAGGTCCCTCGTCGCAGCACGGCCTCGATCAGCGAAGCTCCTTTATGCGCAGACCGGCCGCCAATATGACCGAGTGCAACCCGCCCGTCGGCGCGGGGCACGCTGGTAATTGGCACCATCCCAGGCGAACCATTCTCCACCGCCTGCACTCTCGTAACGCCGGCATCTTCATATATTTGAGCAAAAGAAGCCGAAACGCTAAGATTCGCCTCGGCGTGCTGCAGAAGCGAAGTCAAGCGCTGGCGGCGTGTCATGGAAGCGAGAGAATTGCGTGCCAAGACGCCGTCACCCAACACGTCTCGGCTTGGCAATTGTAGAAGCCCATCATCATCTACAAGGAACTGGTTGTCGGATATCCACCACGCATCATGCAGAGTTACCACATATGGAATTTTTCGCGAAAGCGCGACTTCGACAATGGTCGCCGTTAACCGCTGGATACAGTGGAAATGTATGATATCGGGCCGGAAGTGGTTCAGCACACGCTCAAAAGGCTCTGCATTATCTTCGTTAAATGGCCGCCAGTCCATGCCAGCTTCCTGCGGTGTCGACAGCCGGTAAACCGGTACTCCATTTTCCTGCGAAAGGCTCAGACGGCCAGCAGGTGCGGCCCCTTCGTCGCTGCAAAAAACTCCGATTTCTGTATTCGGGTAGTGAGCAACAAAATCTTTAACGTTGGCCTCAACCACTCGCGTCGCGCCCCCGTAGCTCTGAGGGGCGTAAAAGACGTTGCAGACCAGCACCCGCAGGGGTTTCGATACCGCATCAGCAAGCATCGGTGTCGGCTGAGAAAAAGCAGACATAAGCGCGCGAGCACCCACTTCTATGTCGTAATCCCGCAGCGCCTTAATGCGAGCGGCAGCTCCCATGCTGCTCCGCAATTGCGGATCAACGATTAATCGCTCCAAAGCGTCACGCCATTCGGCCTGATCCTCCACGATAAAGCCATCAACCCCGTCCTGGACGACCTCCCGATATGTCCTCGTGCCGCTAAGGACGGACGGAATCTGCAGCACTGCGGCCTCCAACCACTTAATCTCGCTTTTGCAGTCGGCCACCGGTCCCGGTTCGAGCACAGCGATGTTGATGTCGCATGCGGCCAAAACAGACCAATAAGAAGCGACATCAGGAATGAAGGGGTAAGCAATAATCCGCTGCCCCATAGCAGCCAGCTCATCGCTTGGACGCAAGTGACCGACAATCACGAAATCTACGTGCGGATAGCGCTGCATCAAGTCAGTCAGTGCTTGGCCCGCTAACCTGTTAAAATCCGCATTATGCGCCAACGTACCGGAACCATAAAAGACCCGAATTCGCCCGTCTTCGCGAAGGATCGGCCTGACGCCCATCCGAATGGCGGGGAGATTGCGTTCGTCCAAACCATTACGCACGACAATGCCGCTATTTGTAGCAGTGACCGCTTGCATACGCTCTGCCAGTGCAGGCGTTGATGCAATACTCTTGCTACACAACGACATTGCATAGCGAAATAGTGGAACTCCGAACTGAAGGCCCGCATAGGTTTGCGCGGTGATTTGGCCTTCAAAAGATTCGAAAGGATCGGGATAAAAATCCGAATCAAAAATTAGATCATCGACTTCGTAGTAAGTATCAAGCCCCATACTCTTAGCATGAATAATTGCACGCAATACATTTGGAGTTGCAGCGACACGATAAAAAACTGCCGCTCTTGCCCCAACTAAACTATCGATAAAATCTGTAACATTGTTGTGGGAGAATCTACGAACTGGAATTCCAGCTTCTTTGAACTGCAGTTCTTTCTGCTCAATCCGATAGTGAGTACACTGGCGCAAATCGTCATTCGCTAGAATTGCTACGTACCCTTCGGCGATTCCTCCCGTTGCAGCAGGTACACGATCCATCTCGATGTAGACACTATGGATCTCTTCCAATGCGGATGTAAGTAACACATCGGCCTGCAAGCGATTTGCACCGCTTACATCAATATCCCGATATAACTTATGGGCTGCAGCACTACGATCTTCAAAATAAAGGCCGACAATTTCGTGCAATTTTTCGCTGAATTCCGTCCGCTGACGCCAGAATGGATAGGCCTTCCGCAATACATCGAAAGCCTGCACAAACTCCCTGCGATCCGCATAAATCTTAGCTGCATGGAGAAAACTCCAGAGCGGCGCTCTGTCCAACAGCATCGCTGCATTATAGGCTTCGAGTGCTGATCGCATCGCGCGCTGTCCTCGGCGCGCATCACCCAGCAGACATAAAACTTCGCCAGTTGATGTAATCGACACCGATCGTTCAAACAAAGCCGCAGCCTTGTTATTATCTCCCAATCCCAGTGAGCGGCGGCCTATTCGGTCAAGCAACCAGTCCGCATCTGGACCCATGAGATCAACACTTCGAAATATCTTTGCAGTTGGGGCGTTGAAAAGTGAAACAAGAGCCTGACTACGCGTCGTGGCCTGCGGCATTCTGTTATTGCGCGCGAAAGTTCGCCAATCAAAACTTTCTGGAAATGGAAGCTCCCCGAGGAAAGGGTTCAGAAAAACTCTTTCGTTCGGAGCTGAACCTGCCGGGAAACCCTCGGTCAACCAGGCATTATAGAGATCAGCGTCGGATCCCTCGCGATGATTAGGTAGCGTATTATTCATACGCACAAAATTCACATCGAATGCATATTCGAAGTTAATTGGCCAAAGCTTTCTAATCCCCTGAGAGCAGAAGATCTCTAGTGCCTCTTCGCGTGACGCGGGTCGCTCGTCCAATTCATCACCACACCAGGCAAGGAATTCGGAAGTTTGGAAAATAGCCTTCCATTTCTCATTGTCAGGCAAGGCCTCAATGAAAGTCGCATCTTCCGGGAACTGACATACACGCCCTTCAGCGTGACCATGTCGCACATAGTGACGAAAAAATTCCTCTTCCGTCGAAAATTTCTGCGCAAGATCTTTATTATAAAATTTATAAGCGGCGACATCGAAACCTGTCCGCAGATTAGTGGGCAAGTTATCGATATATCGCAAGTACTCTTTCTTATTCGGAAAACGCCCTTCGGCTTTCCCGTGACGCAAATAATGATTAAGTGCCTGACGACGCGACCTAAACATTTTAAGGTCTTCATAATGCGACAAATAAAAAGAAGCATCAAAGCTTCTCGCTTTCGCACTGAAGCCGATTGCTATGTTTTTTACCAAGCCCAAAGTGGCTTTCTCCATTATAAGAGCGCGCTCGGGATAATCCGGTTTCAATTTTATTACACAAAAAAGCGTCCCGCCCCCAAATCCTGCCTTGACCGGTCAAGGGTAGCAATCGCCATTATAACTGTCACAGAATGGTACTTTAGCCCACCCTACCGGAAAGGGCGATATGTTTCAGAAGCCCTGTCCAACATGGGATGATGCATCGGATCCCGGAAGGTCGCCGTGCCCCAGCGCCGCTGCAAAACCTTCAATTCTTTAAGGTAGCGCTCGCGATGCTCAGGTGCCATGTCCTGTCCTCGCGACTTGCTTTCGTGATGAATCAGTACCGCGTTTGGCTCATAAATGTTCCTGAACCCTTCTGCATGGAGTTTCATGCAAAAATCCACATCATTATAGGCGATACGTAAATCGCTTTCATCGAGTCCCCCAACCAAATCAAACAGGCTACGGGATACCACCAGACACGCGGCGGTAACTGCGACTGAGCTGCGCGCTACCAATGCATGGGCGAAGTATCCCGGCTTTCCGTCAGGTAAACCGCGATGAGCATGGCCAGCGGCATTGCCCATACCCACACTGACGCCCGCGTGCTGGATGGATAAGTCGGGATACAGCAGTCGTGCTCCAACCGCTCCCACGCTTGGGCGACAAGCCTGCCGCATCAGTTCGCTCAACCATTCGCCATCGATGATTTCGATGTCGTTGTTGAGCAGGCACACGAAGGCGCCTCGTGTCGTTGCCACGGCAAAGTTGTTGATCGCCGAATAATTGTAGGGATGTGGCCAAGGCACCACCTTGACCCGCGGGTCAGCGACGATGTCTGCAAGAAATTTCAAGGTTTCCGGCTCAACGCTGCCGTTGTCGGCTATGACGATCTCGAATGCCGGGTAGCGGGTGTGTTCGAGCACACCCTCGACGCACGGGCGTAGCAAGTCGAGTCGATCACGCGTCGGAACGACGATGCTGACCATCGGTGGGCTTTCGGGAAGGGGCCAGACGATAGTGGCAGTACCAAACGCCCCTTCGCGCACAGTCGCGCCCAGCGTTGGCGTCACGACCGTGCGCAGCGCAGCGATCCTCGCTCGCGCATTACCACGCCAGTACCCTACCGGGGCAGAGGCGGTGACTCGGTGCACATGACGTACCGCATGCCCGCTCAGCACTGCCAGCTGTAGCAACAGCGCGTAGACCGCCGCACTGTCTGATACAGTATGATCGAGCTTCTGACCGATCAGGCTTTCGGCGGCCAACCGCGTAGCGGCGACTGGAAGCGCACAGGCAACCGACAAATAGTCCTGCGCCAGGAACATGTCCGCATTCCAATCCGGCTTGAACCAGGGACAAGCGCGACGACCTTCCTCATCAATTTCGTCTTGGTCGCCATAAAGGATTGGCGCCTGCCCCTCCCCTCCCCCGCCCGCAACTTCCGCATAAAGCGCCAGCGCATCGCGCGGCAGACGGATCGCGGCATCGAGCGGGACCAGATAGTCGGCATCGAGATAAGCCAGCGCTGCCACCACCCCCGCCATGCGGGACGCATGGGGGCCGGGGAGCACCAGGATACGCGGGTCGGCCGGTATTTCTCCGGCATCCACTCCATCTTGGGTGGTAATGACCAGACGCCAGTGCCGCCAACTCTGATTTAGCACAGATGCGAACGCGGCTGCCAGAGTGGAAGAATCGGTGATCGCATCCACATGCATATGAACGCCGATCCTGTCTTGGCCCTGCGGATTACGCAGGGCCAGCGGCGCATCCAGCGCAGCGCAATCCGCCAGCCAGCGTTCATAGGCAAAAGGCAGTGCCGCAATCGCCTTTATCAGGCGGTTCCTGGCACGCAGCCGCCGTCCAGTTAGGAACCACCAGACGACTGCTCCTAAATCGCGGGGATGATGGCGACCCACGCGTAAAACGTCGCTTACGGCAATTCCGAGGTCCGGCAACGGAGGCGTTGCGTCAGCAGCTTGTCTAGCAAGTGTCATAACTTTCCGACCCGGCTTACCCGCGCAGACGCTTCATTAGTCGCCGTAGCAGCGAGGAGCGGCTCGCCCGATCTTCCGCAGGCTCTTGGACCGCTTCGCCCAGATAGCTGTTTGGGCGTGGTCGTCCGTCTTGCACCGATACCAGATTGCGCAGTTGCAACTTGCCTAGCGCCTCATCCGAGAAGGCCGGAGTATAGTAGATGCAATCTTCGAAGTAGTAATGAGTCACCTGCGACCAACGCGTCAGCTGGGGATTATTCTGACGGCTGCCTCCGTGAAGAAGGTTGGCACACCAGATCAGCGCCTGTCCTTTACGCGGATGGAAGGTTTCTGCTTGAGTGCCGTGAGCTTCTACCAGCGCGCTCCAGGCAGGACCGTAAGGGTCTTGCGCAGATCCAAGCGAGCCTCCGTAGCCGCGCCGCCCAATCAGGCCATTGGTCATAATCGGCCAGCGATGTGATCCGGGATAGTAGAACAATGGCCCTGCATCCGGCCCGATATCCTCCATCGCCAGCCAGACGCCGCACATGAATCGCTCAGGCAGACTTGAGAAATGGACTGAGTCCGAATGCGCATCCTGCTGCGTGCCGACCGGGAAGTTCAGAGTCTGGAAGGGGAAGGCGCGGCGGCCCCACAGCTTGCTCAGCAGATCAAGCATCGTCTGGTTCGCGGCGATCGCGCGCACATCTTCGTTGAACGCCCAGGCATCCTGGAGGCGGCGTTCGCCGATGGTCTTATCGCTTTCAGGGTTGGCGAAGTCGATACCATAGCCAGGGCCAAGCGCCGCTTTGATCCGGTCGATCCTAGCGTTGATTTCTGCATCGGGAAAATCAAGCACGGCATAGCCGTTTTCATGGAGGTCGGCAGCGATGCGCTCCTCCTCAACAGTAAAGCCCTGCGTCGTCTTCAGCGCGGCAAACAGAGGAGATTCAATCAGCGGCAGGCCAGGGAAGGGATTGGTCAAGGTCGGTCGCTCACGCATTGTTACACGCCGCTCCTAGCCCGACGCAGCGTCGGGATGAAGCCCATTTATCACATATTCTGGCTCCCCTACCTTGGGCTCATGATATTGAGAGCACACAGCGAGATAGTAACGCCGAAGCCAGCAGAATTGAGGAATCTGGCAAGATCCAGCGCGCCTCGTGCGAGAAGCGCTTCAAGCACGAGATAGCCAGATGGTACCACTGTTGACATGGTAGCTACTGGATAGCTATCAGTTACCTGAAAAGAGGAATCTTCCATGCCGACCATCGTTTTCGTCAGTCCCAAGGGAGGCGTGGGCAAGACCACCGCTGCACTGTTGCTGGCCTCGGAACTGGCGCGGGCGGCGCCTGTCACCGTGGTCGATGCCGACCCTAACCATCCGATCGCCGCGTGGAGCAAGAGGGCTACCCTGCCCGCCAACCTTGCGGTCGTGGCGGATGTGGACGAGGACAGCATCATCGACCGGATCGAGGAAGCCGCCGCGAGCACGCCGTTCGTGGTCGTCGATCTGGAAGGCACTGCGGCCAAGATCGTGCTGCTGGCGGTCAGCCAAGCGGACTTGGTGGTGATTCCCATGCAGGGCTCGCAGCTCGACGCAGAACAGGCTGGTCGGGCCATCCGCGTGCTCAAGCAGCATGAAAAGATGACGGGGCGCACAGTGCCTTACGGCGTGCTGCTGACGCGCACCTCCCCGATCATTCGCACCCGCACGATGGGACACATTCAGGGCGGGCTGCTGGATGCGGGAGTTCCGGTATTCGCGAGCCAGCTGAACGAGCGTGAGGCGTTCCGCGCCGTATTCTCGTTCCAGCAGACGCTGGAAAACCTCGACCCGCGTGAGGTGTCCAATCTAGACAAAGCGCAAGCGAATGCCGAGCAATTCGCCGCTGAGGTGATTGAGCGGCTGCGCGCCGCCCGCATTCCCAATCAGACGGAGACCGCGTGATGACCAGGGCCAACCCCTTCGGCGATCTGGACGACTTCACCCCGCAAGGTGGCGCAAAGCCGGTGCCGGCGGCCGCGATCGACGAGATCGCCGAAGCCAGCGGTTTCCCAAGCCGCAAGGCTGCAGCTAAAGCCGCTCCTGCCACGAAGAGGGCCTCTGTCCCCAATGCGTCGCGCCCAACGTCGGCGAACACGCAGGTCCCGACAAGCACGGGCCGGCAACCTCGTCGCCGCACCACCGGACGCAACCAGCAAATCAACATCAAGGCGACCGAAGAAACGATCGCTCGCCTTTATAGCATCGCGGATGAACTAGACCTGCCTCTGGGCGCGGTGCTGGAACGGGCACTCGAAGCATTGGCAGGCAAAAATAGCACATGATACCGAACAGATATCTAACAGATATCCTATGGTACCATTTAGATATCTCATGTGTGTCACAATATCTTCAAGGTAACCAGATTTTGAAATCCTCGGTTTCGGGATCTAGATGCGGGTGATGCAGCGGATCGGCATAGCCATCCGCGCCCCAGCGTTCCTGCAGCACCGCCAGTTCACGCATATAGCGATCGCGGTGGCGAGGCGAAACATCCCTGCCTCGCGATTTAGATTCGTGGTGCACCATCACCGCCTGCGGAGTGTAGACGTTGCGCCACCCTGCCCGCTCCAGCTTGAGGCAGAAATCGACGTCGTTGAAGGCGATCGCCAGACCGCGTTCGTCCAGCCCACCAACGGCGTCAAACTTGCTACGCTCTACGACGAGACATGCGGCGGTTACGGCGCTGACGTAATGAGCCGCATGCGGGTACCGGAAATACCCCGATTTGCCTTGAGGCAGAAAACGATGAGCATGTCCTGCTGCCTGTTTCAGGCCAACAACCACGCCGGCATGCTGGATCGAGCCATCATCATATAACAGCATTGCCCCTACTGCGCCGACATGCGGGCGTACAGCATGCCGCATCATCTCTGTCAGCCAATCGCCCTCGATCACCTCGGTATCGTTGTTGAGCAAACACAGGTACTCTCCCCGTGCATGCTCGACGGCAAAGTTGTTGATTGCAGAATAATTATAGGGGTGATCATAGCGTAGCACGCGCACCTTGGTGCGCGCTTCCAATTGGCGCAGATAATCAAGCGCCGCTGGCTCCCGGCTACCGTTATCGACGACGATGATCTCCATGGAGGGATAGTTGGTCCTCTCCAGAAGCCCTGTAATGCAAGGCCGTAGCAGCTTCACATGATCCCGTGTGGGCACGATAATGCTGACCAAGGGCAAGGAAGAAGGCAGGGGCCAAGCTACTCGGACGGTGCCGAAGGGGCCAGGGCTGACTTTCGCACGATCTCCCAAGGTTTTCTGCACGGCAAGCAAGCGATCAGGCTGATCATCGCTATCCGTAATCTGTGATGCGATATGCGTCTGCACATAAGGCACGCGAACGAAATGCGATCGATCCCTTAATCCTAGCAGGAGCGCGTAGAGCGTGAGACCTGAAGAGTTCGGTAGAGGGCGCAAGGCTTCAGTGCGGATGGTGCAGGCAGGAGAGATATAATCCTGCGCGAGGAACATTTCCTCATTCCACAAGGGTTTGAACCAAGGAGAACTGCGCTGTCCTTCTTCATTGATCCGATCATGATCGCCGTAAAGTACGTCAGCCTCAGGATCAGCCTGTAAAGCCTGAGCGAAACGGTACAGCGCAGTGGGAGAGAGCAGAGCACCTTCAACGAGAGGAAGGATGAAATCTCCCCCTGCCTCGGCCATGCCGACAGCAAGCACATCAGCAGGATTGTCGGTCGCAGTTCGGGCTATGCGCACAGCATCTCCCTGTTCGAAACCTATGCCCTTCGCCCCTCCTGAAGACGGGACAATCACCAGTTCCCAATCGGGATAGCATTGCCGTTCGAGGCTGGAGAGGATCTCTCCAAAACCTATTGCGTCCGGGATTGAAGTTTGATGCACGATCACGGAGAAAAGCGGCCGCAGAGTCCATCGCTCGATTTCCGCGGGAGCCTGGGCCACAACGTCTGCCTGCCGTTCGACCCTGGAAATCCAGGTCGCGTATGCATCGGAAGATTGCGTCTGACTCACGCGTAGCCGGTTACGCGCACGAACCTTGCGACCTTGCACATACCAGTAAAGTGCGCCCAAGGCCTGCCGAGGCCGTCGTCGCAGAACACGTAAGAAATCACGCCAGAACCCGAGTTTGGGGGAACTGTCAGGCGAAGGGGAGGTCAAGCACGTCACTCCACAAGGCGCGTTGCATCGCGCGATCGTTATGCAAAGCCACTGATCGAGCGGCCTGTCGCGAAAGTCCTGCCAGTTCGGTCCGGCCCCTGACTGCATGCTTCAGCGCCTGCCCCCAATCAGCAGGGTCGGCGGGAGCGGTCAGGCAGCCTCCCCCCGCCAGATGCACAAGCGGCCAGTCTTCTGGATAAAGACCCACCGCGCCGACGATCGCATGTTCGACAATCTTGTTGGCCGAGCGAGCTGCATCGAACGGGGTTGGCTCCAGCGGATAGAGTGCCAGATGGAAACGCTGCCGCGCAAGCCATCGCCGATAAGCCGGCCAGCGCATCGGTTTAAATCTCTCTATCTTGGGATGGCTCGTAGGGAGGCCAGGGGGCAATTCCCGGCCGAAACATGTTAGCCTGACCTCGACAGGTCCATCGAGAAGTTCAGCCAAGGTAGGGGCCAGTGCGGCGAAGGCTCCCGCATGGCTGCCGCTGCCAAGATGAACGATCCGCAGCGGCGCCCCATTTCTCAATCCTGCGAAATGCCGATCGTCCGCGAAATCGAGCGGCCAATAGGGAAATATCTGCCTGACCTCTGCCTTGATGCGCGGATCCTGCGTGAACAGTGCGGCAAGCGGCTCACAGGACACCAGCAAGATGTCTGCCCTTTCCAGCAAGGCACGGTGGAATTCACGATCGAATTGCGCCAACCTGCGCCGATAGTCCGCTGGCAAGGCAGGGCTTTGCGCTGCTCCCGCAATGTCGTCATCGATCAGATAGATCAAACGCCCAGGCCAATCGAGCGCACGCTGCATCAAGGCGTCCTCGTCGCGCCGGATCAGCAGTAATGTGTCTCCAGCGACGAAACAGTTTTTCCCCACGGCTCGAACCGGACCACGAGTCCACCAGTTGCCAATCCAGTCATGGCAAGCATGGGCAAAATAGAGGTCGGTAGTGGGTAGGCGCGATGTCATGGGGAGGATATTGGCGGTCCAAACCGAGCCGCGCGCTGTCGGGCCATATAGGCCATAGCCTGTTCCACCTGCCAGGACGTGCCGTCGGCGGGGTTGGCATAGCGCGCCTGCGCGACAAAAGCGGCATGAACCAGATCCTCCAGCTTGGCCGCGCCCCGCCAGGCAGGAGCAGAAAGATGATCGCCGGTCAGGCCCCACCCGGCGTAGAACGGCATGCCGAAACAGCGCACAGGTCTGCCCCACAGCAAGGCCTCGAAACCAATGAGCGAAGTCACCGCATAAACGCATGCAGCATGTCGCAGGAGCCGCACGGGGTGACTGCCGTCAGCGATAAGGCGAATGCGGGGATGCTCGAGGTCCTTCGGCGCAAAATTACCACGTTTGCGGTGGGTCAACACGTCCGGATGAATCTTAACGAGCACTTCATGATCCGGGTTTTCAGCCAACGCCGCACCGAGCATGGTGGCAAAGCTAGTCTGATCAGCCAGCCCTCCCGTCACAGAAAGATCCCCATGGCTCTGATCCGCGACCAAGACGTAGCGATCAGGAAGGGTGCCCTCATGGTCCGGGGCATGGTTGTACTTGGAAATGCCGCCCGCCTGCCAAGCCGCAACCAGCCCGCGGGCTCGCTTTGCCTGCGCATTATCCGCACCGGCCGCAATGACTTGTTCCATGCGCGAAACGGTGTGGGCATCGTAATAAACGCCCAGGTCATCAACAATAACGGACAAGCTCGGCGCGTTTCGCTCGAACGAGCGAACAAAGCCGTCCTCTAGAAGGGCAAGTCGGCTTCGGAGGATGCGGGCAATTCGTTCCGCACGGCGGCCTGAGGGCTTACGGCCCCATCCGATCACAACATTGGGCTGATCAGCCAGGAATGTCCGGAGATAAGGCAGCCTGGCGATGCGGGGATTGGTCGGGATTATCATGGATGGCTGCGGTCTCTGTCGTCCGCAGGCTATCTAAGGTTACAAGTCCAGTGTCAAACATGACGCAGCAAGAACATGCCTTAATCCGGCATAGGATTTTTCGCATTTTAGTCATAAGGCGCCATGAAAGCATCGGCAGCGGAATTGATTGCCAGCCTGCCATTGGAAAGTTGCTCGTAAATTAAAATGGTATCTACACGATACCACATGGTACCGCACCGGTATCTTTCTTATCGGGTTTGTTGCATCCAAGCTTGGCCTGATTGCCGTGTAAATCAACTTTGGCTGGATCCAATTGCTTCGCGACTTCCGCCGTATTGTCCGCGACATTTTCCTTAATATCAGCGCGAACAATGCCGTGTCACAACGACGATGTTGTGATAATCGCAACCGGAAGCTTTTATTAGGCTGGTACTCCATGTCCCTTTAAGCGCCTTCATCATTGCTCAACAATCCCTGATAACATCGCACGGTACTGTTTATGTGCAAAAATACTTTGGCAACCCTGCCGGTCGGACAAAGGAATCGTTTGTTCATCTCCAGATCGGCTTGCTCCCTTGGGAGCATTTGTGCCGCAAAGCGGCGCATCCTGAGGATGCGGGTTTGACGACATGTATGTGAAGGTCAGAGGGTGAATTTTAGTTCGCCGTCAGGCGAAGCGCTGTTGGCCGGCTAGGCCAACTCGATGTTGAGTTGTTATAGATGAATCTTGTAGTGGTTGAGGATCACTTTGAGACTCGCGCTCATTCCGCTCCAGATCCCGATCGAGAGCAGCCCCCAAGCGCGCGAGGACCTTGCCCAGCGCTCCACCGACATGGGCCTCGGCCAGTTCCCGGCAGGTGAGCGTCTTGACCATATGCTCCATGTCTTCAGCCTGGCTTTGTGCATGGTGCTCGACGTCGTCGGGAAGTGGGGCAGGGCGCATCCAGCGGGGTAGATAGGCAGCTACGATCTTCGGCAGGAATGCGCGATAGGCGTTGGAGGTCTGCTCGTAGCGCGGTCCAGGACCTTCAGCGTCCTCGATCCGCTTGAAACGGCGCTGGCGGACCAGGAAACCGATGCTTTCCAAGATGCGCAGGCTGCGCGCTACGGTCGCCCGCCCCAGGCTCGTCGCTTCGGCGAGGCGGTCGTAGCTGGGGTAGACCTTGCCCTTGTTGAGGCGCGAGAGTGTCAGGATCTCTTCGAAGACGCGGACACTGGCGGCGGTCAGCGTGGTCAGGAGCTTTTCGACCGGGGTAAGGGTGCGGGCGCCGCTGCGCGCCTCGCTGCGCAGCTGGCGGCCGGCATCGAGAATGCGGCGCGCGGCGCGCAGCAGGCGATCGGTCTCGCCCTTGCCCGGCGACACGAAGAACGCGTGCTCGAACGTCCCGGCCTCCACGCTGTCGCGGAGCACTGGCGCGCCGGTTCGGTGTTGCCCGCCCGATCGCGTCTTGCGCGCGCCTTTCGCGCGGCCGAGCGCAGTGGCTAGCGCCGCCTCCAGAGCCATGTTCAGGCTATGCGTTCCCATTCGTCCCTCCGTGGGAGGGCCGTCATCCAGGCAAAAAGATACCGTGGCGCGAAGCGCGCATCCTTGAAAACGGGTTCGGGATGGGGTAGGAACGATCCAGTAATCGTTGTTCTGGAAAAACGTTTGGCGACGTTTGTTCCTACCTCATCAGGATGCCCGGCCTTCGTGCCGGGCTTTCTTTTAGGTGATCACGGCCGATCCTTCTTCAAATCACTGCATCGCAGACGGCCGCGCCGATAGGCAGCAGCCGGTTCGCCAATTTCGCAGCATTTGATGCGGCGCGAAAGCCATTACGGTTCGTGCTTTCGAGTAGAATTTCGAAAAATCGTTCGTGCTTTCGAGTAGAATTTACCCTGAGATTCGTGCTTTCGAGTAGAAATTGCGGCGTCCAATTCGTGCTTTCGAGTAGAATTTATCCCTCAGCGAATCAGCTTGCAGCATTTCCTCGATGTTCGAGCCCACATCAAAACACGTCAAATCACGATATCCGATAGCTACCAGATATCAGAGTAGTATCCTTTTAACATCTAGTAGCTATCTGAGCGATCAATCAAACGGACACGGCAACCTGCCGGCCCGGATGAGCGGGACATTGAACGGCAACGTCATCAATGATCCGAGAAGATGCCGCATGCTCGTGCGGCTCCTTCGCCAAAACTCTCGTTAGTGGGTTTCCGCAGGACGGACCCGAACGAACATCGTCCCGGTAGCCGAATATCCATCGGCGCTGCGTCCCGTATAGGTCACATAAGTCAGGCCGGTGAAAGCGCCGACCCGTTCCAGCTTCAGCGTCGTTCCCATCAGGCTCACCGCAACACCAGCGGTGTTCGCCGACACGGCGGTTTCGATCTGCGATGGCGACAGACCGACGAACGGTCGCCAGTCGTTGCAGGACGGCAGGCGGCGAGGTTCCTCGCATTGATCCATCGTGAGGGCATAAGGCGTCGCCAGCCAAGAGGTCAGTTCCCGATAATCGGGGGCGGCGACAAGGCCGTTGATCTTGGGCACTTCGAAAGGTCGGAACCAGGCCGCAGACGCAGCGATATCGTCAACGCTGATCGCCGCAATCGCCGTCGCCGTCGGGCCACCGGGCAGGAAACTACCTAGACGCCGCATCTCTGGAAAAACGAAGAAGCGAAAAGCATAGGCCCAGGCCCGGCCATCGGCGAAGTTGCCGATACGGGCAGGCATCGCGGTCATGTATTTGGCAAGAAGCCCGGCCCGCAGGTCAAGCCGGTCGACTGGATCTGCGCCCGGCCCGCGCGAGATCAGTGCCTTGAGCGTCGCGGCATCCGTCAGATCCACTTTGCCGCCCGCGTTGATGTAGTCGGCCAGGATGCGTGAAGAATTCGCCAGAGGTGCAGTGCTGTCCTCCAGATCGCCCGGAAATTCCTTGAGCAGCGATGCCATCACCAGCAGCTGCAAATTTACCGTAGTGAGGCGCTCCGCATCCCGCTTCACCGCGGCATCGGCACTCCCGAGCGACAGCGCCGGGTTGAAAGTCAGCAACCTGGTTTCAGCGCGCAGGGCATTTGCGCCGGTATCGAGGCCCAATGCTGCCCGGACGCGGGCTTCGCTGCCCGCCGCATCGATGAGAGTGCTGAGCGGCGAAATCACCGTCGCCCCCGCCGGCGCCATCATGTTGATGTAGGCGAAGCCGGAGGTCGTATCGACGCCCCAAGCCTCCATCCGCAAGGTAGGTTCGGCGGGAACTTGGCCCGAGATGGGCGGCTGTGCCGAAACGAGGACATTTTGCCCGAATTCGCCATCCATCGTGGTCGGCGTCATCGAATCCTGGACGTTTCCGACGATTCCATCCCCGCTGGTGTCGAGGTCGACTCTGGATGCCACAGGCCCCACGGCCACGACACTGAAACGCGCCGCGGTAGGTGTCGAGCTCGGCGTGGGCGCAGGAGATGGTGACGGTGCTGGTGTTGGTGTTGGTGTTGGAGAAGAGGATCCCGTGTCCGTGTCTCCACCACAACCGACCAGGAAACCTGCCAGCGACATGGCCGCCGCAGCGCACAGCAACTTATTCCTCAATGCATTAGCCCCCGAAATCCCTGCACCGCCGATTGCACGAACTTAAAGGCTCGTAAACAGCAGGCCTTCGCGGACGAAAATATAACGTAGTTCGTCATGCGCTCACGGAGTGGGAAACGGAAAGCATTCCTCGATTTGCGCTTGAGCCTGGAGGCGGGACATCGCTGTCCGGTGAGCAGGATAGCGATGTCCAAAAACGTCACTCACAGGTGCCGTTCTACGTCCTGCCTGCCATGCAATACCCGAATGATTTCCAAGCAATCACCATTCTCACGGAAATAGATCATGTGCGATCCGGTCGAGATTTTCAGATAGCCTGATCGCACGTTGGTTGCCTGCCCGCGCTTCCCGCCAACCGCCAGCGCATGACAGGTATCGCGAATTTCGTCGGTGTAGCGGTCGGCCTGATCCGGCCCCCAGTTGTCAGCGCTGTAATCCCAGATTGCGTCGATGTCGGCTTCCGCTGCAGGGGTTAAAGCGAGGGTCTTCATCGGCCCTCATACTCAGCGCGCTTTCGGGCCTTGAATGCTTCGAAATCGAAAGGGCGCGGCTCTCCGGACTGCTCCCCGGCGACGAGGGCGTCCTGGAGTGCACGCACCTGGGCTTCGTGCTCTTCCAGCAGGCGCAGTCCAGCGCGAACGACATCGCTTGTTGAACCATAGCGCCCCGCCTGCACCTGCTGGCTGATGAAGCTGGTGAAATGATCACCGATCGTCACGGATGTATTGCGGGGCATCGCCATTGTTCCTCTGAAAGCCAGCGCATCTTGTACCAAAAAGTATTTTTTCTCAAGCCAAGAGTTACCTTGCGAGAGTGCCTCCCTCCCGTCGCGAAGGTGGTCTCCAGTGTCCGTAGCGCAAAGCGGAAGGGAAGGCCTGATCAAGCGCAGCTATGAAAAAGGCGCCGCGACCAGAGAGGTCGCGGCGCCTGAAGTATTCAGCGCGTCTTGCGCCAGCCTTTAGAAGCGCAGAGTCACGCTGGTGCGTGCTCCGTAGCTGGAGGCGTTGCCGACATCACCCTCGACCGTCCACGACAGACCCGGAGTGAGGTTCACGCGGCTTCCCAGACCGATGCGGGCGCGGGTGCCGGTGAAGCCCGGATTGCGGACGGTGAAGGCCGCATCTTCCGAGACGACGCTGGCGGTCACGTCTAGCATTCCGTTCGAGAAGTCCTGATCCAGGCTGGCCTTCACGAAGCCCTGCCAGTTCGGCTGCAGCATGTAACCGCCGGTCAGGCGCGCACGCAGCATCGTGTTGTTGTCGCGCTGGGCCGAGACCGAGAGGGCATCGAGAGCCGACACGCCGGTTTCATCGAAGGCATGGACCTTGGACGAGACCCGCAGCACTTCCGCCGTGGCATCGAGGCTGGCCCGCTTGCCCTGAGTGAAGTACTCGATGCCGCCGCCGAACACGGTGCTCTTGCCGCTCACGTCGCCGAACGAGGCAGTGCCGGCGTTGGTCTCGCGCTTGCCGTCGAAGCCGTAGTCACCATAAGTGAAGCGGGCCATCAGGCGCAGCGAGCCGTCGAGCGCGACCGGAGCCGAGGCGCCGATGGAGAACTGGTCTCCCTTGGCATCGCTGCTCAGGTACTGCGAACGGACCTTGCCGTCGGTGTGGGCATAGGCTGCCTGCACCTTGGCGATACCGAACTCCGCCGCGACGCCGAGGTTGAAGCGGCGATCGGTCGACTTGAAGCGGGCATAGCCTTCTTCGTTGCGGCTCTTGCTGCTGTCGTAGGCAATCGAGCCAGTGACGTAGAACGCCTTGTCGGCCAGTTGGTCGTACCCGCCGAGGTCGGCGAGGTTGTTCAGCATCGACAGCCTCTGGTGCTCGACGAGACCGGTGTAGGCTTCCGGCGAAGCCTTGTCGAACGTGCTCGCGAGGGTCTGGGCATTGCCGCCCGCCAGCGCGCTGGTCACATATTCGAGCAGGCGTCCGCCGCGGAACTGGTCCACGCCGCCGCTACGCGCCACGCGCAGCTGCTGGAGCATCGCCTTCTGGTTGGCCGTCTTGGCCGCCGCAGCCACGAAGCTGTCGCCGGTGTAGTCGCCCAGACCCACGACCGTGCCGGTCGAGAGGTTGAAGGCCACGGCCTTGCCGAAGTTGCTCGTCGCCGTACCGAACTGGCCGGAGACCGCGCCCGGCGCCACGTTGAAGATCTGCACCTTCTGGCCCAGCGCCAGCTCGAAATCGTTCGAGTTGGAGATGGCGAGGGTCGATCCGGCCTTGAGCGTCAGCTTGCCCGAGACATTGACGAGGTCGTTGCCACCGGTGACACCGGCGCCTGCCGTCCCCTCGACCTCCATCGTCGAGACCGAGCCCGCGTCCAGCGTCAGGTCGGCGAAGCTGATCACGCCGGGCGAGTTGCCGGGGGCCAGGTTGCCGCCCGAACCCACCGTGGTCGCGCCCGTAACCGTACCGTTGCCCGAGAGCTTGCCGCCATTGGAGACGAGCAGGGTCTTGGAATTCAGCGCACCGCCACTCGTGCCGGCGCCCAGGTGCAGCGTGCCGCCCTTGACGGTGGCGTCCGTGGTGGTCGCCGTGCCCGCCAGGTTGAGCTGCCCATCGACCGAGATCTGGGTGGCGTTGAGCGTGCCGCTCGACAGGACGTTCATCGTGCTGCCGGACTGGACCGAGAAGATGCCCTTGTCGGCCTCGATGGTGTTGCCCAGGTTGAACGAGCCGCTGGTAAGCTGGACGCTGCCGGTGCCGGTGACGGTGCCCTCGAAGTTGCCGCCGTTGGCAAGGTAGAGGTTGTTGCCGTTGAGCGCGAGGGTGCCGGTGCCGCTCAGGTCGTTGATCGTCTGGTTGCCCCTGACCAGCGTCAGGCCGGCATTCTTCGCGATATCGACCTTGAGGGCCGAGCTCAGGATGCCTGCGCCGTCCACCGCGACGGTGCCGAGCGTGATATACAGCTCGCCCGGAGCGAAGCTGCCGGCCGCACCGGACAGGGTGAGGGTGCCCGCACCGGTCTTGACCATGGTGGCATTACCGCCGGTGATCGAACCGGCATAAGTCCCGTTGATGGCCTGATCGACCGTCAGGACGCTGCCGCTGGCCAGTGCGATCGTTCCGCCGGTGCCCGAAAGCGAGCCGGTGGTGAGATTCGCACTCGTGGTCAGGGCGCCGCCGTTCTGGACGTAATCGCCGGTGACGGTGATGTCGGCATGGGCCAGGATCGAGCCGGCATTGGTCAGCGAGCCAAAGTGGTTGACCGAACCGGCCGCCAGATCGACCATCCCCGTCGCGGCGTTGGCGAAGCCGCCTTCGACCTTCAGGGTGCCCTGGTTGGTGACGGTGCCTGCGTTGACGAGATGGCCGAGGTTGGCAACCGCACCCTGGCCCAGGGCGATCGTGCCGTTCGCGGCATTGTTGGCCACGCCCGAGACATTGAGGGTGCCCATGTTGACCGGCATGGAGCGGGTCAGGTTGGACAGTCCGGCAATGTCGATCAGGCCGCTGTTGGTCAGCTCGTCAAGCGAGGCAACCGCGTGGACACGGGTGATGCCGGCGTTGATCAGCGTGGCGATCGCATCGTCGACCCCCATGGTGAAGGTGGCCGGGGTATTGACCGAGACGCCGAGGCTATCGGCGAACGTCGCGCCATTGCTGGTATCGAGACCGCCTTCGGCAACGGTCAGGCCGCCCTTGAAGGTGTTGGCACCGCTCAGGTACAGGGTGCCTTCGCCGGTCTTCACCAGCTTGCCCGCGCCGTCGAACACGCCCTGGTAGAGGCTGTTGCCCGACTGGTCGATCACCAGGGTGTTGACCACGGCGCCGCTAACGCCGCCGAGGCCGACGATCGCGCCGGGATTGCCCTGGAAGCCGGTGGTAGTGATGGTGCGGGTGGCAGCGGTTTCGACACCGTCGACCATGTTGCCCAGCACGGAGAGGTAGCCGTTCTGATAGACGTTCTGCGCCGACAGATTCCCGCCCAAGTACCACAGGCCGGAGTTATGGGCCCACAAGGAAGCATCGACGTTGCCCAGCGTCATCAACTGCCCACCGGCATTGTCGAAGATGAGGGAGTTCACATCGGAGCCCAGCGTCAGCTTGCCGGCGTTGTAAACCTGGACGCCGTCGACCTTGCTGGAGAACAGCGCCTCGCCATCGGCCCGGTTGATGAGGGTGGAGATCGCTGCATCGCCATAGACGATCGTGTTGCCACGGTTCTCCAGCGTTGCCGCGTTCAGCTTGTCATAGGCGACCAGCTGGCCGGCCGCGCCGACATATCCGCTGGTCAGCTTCTCGGCGCCGTACAGTTCCAGGCGGCCGCCGTTGATCGTCAGGTAGCCGCCGTTGGTGGCGTCCATCAGGCGTCCGGTGGTGCCGTTGAACTTCGTGCTGACGAGGCCGTTGTTGACGATGAGGCCGGTCAGGCTGTTCTGCGCGGTGAAATAGGCCGTGCCCGCATAGCCGGTGTCGTTGACGACCAGATCGCCGCCCGACCACTTGCCGGCAAGAACGGCATAGTCGGTGCTGACGCTCTTGTTGTCATAGACGGCGAGGCGTCCGGTCAGCCCATTGAGATTGACCGCGTTGACCAGCTTGACCGCACCCACGCCGTACTCGCTGCCGAACACCAGTGTCGAGCCGGTGTTGACGAAGCCGCCCGCGTTCCAGGTCAGGGTCTGGCCGGTGCTGCTGCTGAGCGCGCCGAAGTTCAGCGTGATCCCGGCTGTATTCGCCGCCGCGAAGCCGCCGCTGCCAGCCCAGCTGAGCTGGGTGGAAAGCGAGCCGACACGGCGGACCACATCGGTGTTGAGCAGCCAGACGCCTGCATTATCGGTGGTGAGCGTGCCGATGCTGCCGCCGCCGTTGAAGGTCAGGTGGCTGTTGGCATTGAGGCCGACGCCATCAGCCGCCTCCAGCGAACCGCCGCCGATGTAGGTGGTGCCGGTATAGGTGTTCTGGCCCAGGAGCTGGACGAGGCCGCCGCCGGTGATCTGCAGGCTGGCGCCCGCACCCGAGGCGTTTGAGGCGCCCGCATAGCTGGCCGAGCTGTCGTCGCCGATCGAGCCTTCGAAGCGGATCACATGGCCGGTGCCGGGCGTCAGAGTGACGCTGGAACCCTTCATCATGAACAGGTCGGTGCCCGCCGCGTTGCCGGCCGAGCCGCCGTTATTGGACGAACCCGCAAGCGAGGCGTTGTTCTGGAACAGCGCGTCGCCGGCGATGATCAGGGTGCCGCCGGTGCGCACGAAGATCGCGCCGCCGTAGCCCGAACCGCCACCGCCGCCGGTGCCGTCGCCCGAGGAGCCCACGCCGCCGCCGAAGCCGGCCGAGCCGCCCGCACCGGCATCGCCGTCCTGCGCCGCGCCCGTGGAACCGCCTGCGCCCGCCGAACCGCCGGAGCCGCCACCTGCGCCGAAGCCGCCCGCGCCGCCGTCGCCGCCGTCGCCGCCGGTGCCGCCGTCGGTGCTGGAGTAGGCACCGTTACCGCCCTTGCCGCCGTTGCCGCCCGCGCCGCCGCCGTAGAAGATACCGCCGTCGCCGCCGTCACCGCCGTTGCCGCCGTCGCCGCCCAGGCCCACGGTGCCGTTGTTGAGATCGACGATCCACTTGGCCAGCGAGGCGCTGGCAACCGCCACATTGGCCCAGTCGTCCACGACTTGCGCGGTCTTGATCACCGCGGTCGCGAAGCTCCAGTCAGCCCAGCTGGACGCGGCTTCGGCCGTGTCGTTGATCGCGGAAATGGTGGAGGAACTGACCGCCATGATGCGTTCGGTGTTGAACGGCATGCCGGACGAACCGTTGCCGCCGTTGCCGCCCTTGCCGCCGGTCGCGTTGACGCCGTCGCCAGCGCCGTAGCCGTTGGTGCCGGCGCGGCCTTCACCGTCGCTCAGCAGGGCATCGAAAGTGCTGCCGCCCTTGCCGTTGGCGCCGTTGCCGCCCACCGTTCCGGTGGCGGCGATACCGTTCATCGAGCCGCCGTTCATCAGGTTGGCGGCGTTGGCGTCGATCTTGTAAGTGATGGTCTTGGTCGCCGGGTCGATGCCGGTGATGACCGCGTTATCGGGAACGCCGCCGCCGGTCAGCAGCGCGCCGACCTTGAGGCCGTCGATCGAGGCGACCGTCATCGTCGAGCCGGTGCTGGAAATCACCTTGCCGAACGACGCAACAAAAGTGTTGTCGGCGATGGCCGCGGCGGCGGCCGAGGAAACTGCGCTGCTCAGAGTGATCTTGGTGCCGTCGATGGCGACGATCCGGGTGCCCGAAGCGATGCCTTCGCCGCTCACTTCCATGCCAACCGCCAGGTCGCTGCGCGCCGAAGAGAGAGTAATGACGTCGGAACCGACGACCGCGCCCTGCGTCGCGGCGCTGAAGCTGCTCGCGGTGGACGAGATCGCGTTCGAGAAAGTGATGCTGCCGTCGCTGCCGATCGCAGTGATCGTGGTACCGGCAGGGAAACCGTCACCGGTGACGGTCATGCCCACGGCTAGCCCCGCCAGCGAGCCGACCGGCTTGATGGTGTTCGAACCCGTGACCGAGAAGCGCGCAGCTTCGAACGAAGTGACCGCGACGACCTTGAAATCGTTGACAGCCGCCGTGGTGCCGGTGCTGAGCGTCACCGAAACGGCATTGTTGCTGCTGTCGTAGGTGACGGCAGTGATGGTCGTGCCTTCGGCGATGCCGGTGCCGACGACGGCCATGCCCTTCTGCACCTGCCCTGCATTGAGGGTGCCCGAAAGCTTGAGCGTGGTGCTGCCTGCGGTGGCGCCGGTCTGGCCGTATTGCGCCTGGTCGACCGAGGCGGTGTTGATCGCCGAACCGGCCACCTTGATGCCGGAGGCGAAAGTCACGGAAGTGCCGCTGATGCTGGCGATCGTGCCCGTACCGGCGGTGTCGCCGAAGGTCACGCCCGCGCCCGCACCGATCAGGCTGTTCGCGCCCGACATCGTGGCGCCGGTGATGAACAGATCGCCATTCACGTCGGTGACGATCGTAGGCGTCACGCTCAGTGCGGTGATCGCACCGGCGTTGATCGAGATGGTCGGCAGGTTGACGTTCAGGCTACCGAGCGAGACAGTCCCCACACTGCCGCCTTCGCCGCCCTTCACGGTGTTGCTCAGGAACTCGACGTTGCGCAGCGTCAGGGTCGCTCCCTGGTCGACGAAGAACACCCCGCCAAGACCCGCGCCGCCGCCGCTGCCTGCCCCGCCTTCGGTGTAGTAGTTCGTGAACACCGTGGTCTGGTCGTCATTGCCCACGCTGCCCGAAGTGCCGGCCGAAACGATGGTGCCCGACTTGCCGGCCCCATCATAAACGACGGTTTCGTCGGCAGCAGCCTGGGCTGCCGTTGCCAGGAACAGGGTTGTGGCAAGGGTAGACGCGCCCAGAAGAAGGCGAGGTGAGAGATTCATGAAGTAGGCCCCCGTTAATCACATATGCCTGAGAGAATCACGATCCATCGGCATTTCGAGGGACTGTGACCGGCCCGGGTTCGCTAAGTCTGGATAGTTACCAGTCCATTAATTATCGACTGAATTTAAGACTTAGAACCTAAGTTAATTCAAATTTAGGTTAACCAAATCTTTCGTGGGGATAAAACTACACAGTTCGAGGGGTGACGCGACTATGCAGGATATCTAATGGATATCCTCTAGTACCATCCGATATCGCGTGGCCGTTTGGTCCTCACAGCAAGTGAAGCTATCGCCCGGTTTCTCCAGCAAGCCTGCTCCCGCCAGCCCTTGTACCGTCGACCTGATGGCAGGGCATACTTGCCACCGGTTTGATTACAAAATCGCTGACCATGCGACATCCACTCAGAAACATATGAGCAATATAGTTCATGCCGGCTCCATTTTATGTTGATTTTTTCTTATAAAAATCTAGCGGCAGACAGGCTTCCGGCGAGTTCGGAGCCAATAGCTTAAAAAATAAAAAATCGCAGTGGCACGGTTCGCAACGCTTTATCTGTTTGGTGGGGCAATCGAGAGGAAAGAGGGGCTTATCCTTTCCATCGATTGTACGTTCATTTTTAAGGGGGGGATTTATGGTACAGATTGAAAATCGCGACGTGACACACCGGACTGCTCACGGTCGGACTGTTCGCGGATTGCCCAAGGCATGCCTGTTTTCCGGCGCGGGCATTGCAACACTCGCCCTGGTGATGGCCACACCGGCAATGGCCCAGACGGCGACCTGGCAGGGTACGGTCGATGACGACTGGAGCAATGGCGCCAACTGGTCGGGCGGCCTCGCTCCGACCAGCTCAAGCGGCGTTGTTTTCGTCACGCCTTCCGCTTCGACGCCTCAACCTGTCCTCGACGGTGTATCGGGCGACGCCACGACCCTCTATCTCGGCTCCATGGACGGCGCATCGCTGACCATCCGCAATGGCGGCGTGCTGAATGTCGGCAGTGCCGTCATCTCTAACCGTACCAACGATGTTGCCGCGGTGGGCGTCGCGCAGGAAAGCGGCTCCGTCACGGTGACCGGCGGCGGATCGATGCTGGACGCAGATTTTCTAACGATCGGCTTCTATGGCACCGGCGCATTGACAGTCGCCGAGGGTGGGCAGGTCGTATCGACCGGCAGCCAGAGTGTTGGGCTCCATGCCGGTAGCAAGGGCACACTCACCATGTCCGGGCAGGGCACCCAGCTGCAAGGGACGTCCCTGTATTTCGGGGCTAATGGCGAAGGCGAGCTCAATCTTTCCGGCGGTGCGAAGATACAGACCCAGACCGGCGCTTTTGGCGTGAATGCCGGTTCGAAGGGCACAGGCACCGTCGACGGCGCCGAGACCAGCTGGGTCATGACGACCTCCAGCCTGACCCTGGGCGGAGCTGGCGAAGGCGAGCTTACCGTCACCGGCGGCGCGCTTGTCTCGACGGGCACCCGCATCACGATCGGTAGCAGCATCACCGGAGAAGGGACGCTGACCGTATCGGGCGCAGGCAGCCGCGTCACATCCGCAACGGATGTCATCGTCGGCAGCAGTGGATCGGGCCATGTCAGCGTCTCCAACGGAGGCCAGTTCAGCGGCAACACGATTTCCATCGGTTTGGTTGCTGGCGCCGCCGGGACGCTTGTCCTCGATGGCGCCGAGACGCTGGTCAAAGGTAGCGGCTATGTGATGCTCGGCACCTCGGGTCACGGTGAAGCCACGGTCTCGAACGGGGCTACCCTGAAGGCAGACGGCGTTCTGGGGGTCTCGCTGGGCTACTATGCAGGCTCTTCCGGTGTGCTGAACATCGGCGCGGCCGCTGGAGATGCCGCAGTGGCCGCCGGCAACATCGACGCGGCTTATGGCATCCAGCTCCGCATGGCATCGAGCCGGTTGGTCCTCAATCACACCAACACCGATTATGAACTGGGCGCGAAGCTGCTGGGCATCGGCGCGGTGGACGTGCTGGCGGGTACGACGATCTTTTCCGGCGACAACAGCGGCTTTTCGGGCAGCCTGACGGTCGATGGCGGCAAGGCGGTTCTGGCGAGCGCAATGAATGCGGCCAGCACGGCCATCAACGCCGGCGGCACCTTGCAGATCGGCAATGGCGGCGCGAGCGGTTCGCTGAACAGCGACATCGTGAACAATGGCGCGCTGGTCTTCGATCGTGCCGATGCCCTCGTGCACAATCGGGTCATCTCCGGTGCCGGTAGCCTGACCGTAGCGGGCGGGCAGATCACGCTGAGCGGGATGAATACCTACACCGGTGCAACCACGATCGATGCCGGGGCCACGCTGGCCCTGACCGGGCAGGGCCGGATCAACCAGTCGAGCAATGTGACCGTCAACGGCACGTTCGACGTGACCGCCGCCGCCAGCGCGCAGATCAAGGATCTGGGCGGCAGCGGCACCGTGATCCTCGGCAATGCCGGACTTATGGTGAACAACGCCTCGCAGGCTTTCTCCGGGCAGTTCACTGGCACCGGCGGCCTGACGGTCATGGGCGGCACGCTAACCCTGACCGGTACAGCCGATATCGCCTCGATCGGCATCGGCAATGGCGCCACCGTCGCGATCGGCGCGGGCGGCTCCACCGGTTCGACCAATGCCAGCGTCACCAACTACGGCACGCTGGCCTTCGACCGCGCGGATGACGTCAGCTATGCCGGTGCGATCACCGGACCGGGCACGACCGTCAAGACCGGCGCCAACACGGTGGCCTTCACCGGCTCGATGAGCGGCGGGTTGCTCGACGTGCAGCAGGGCTCGGCGCTGTTTACCGGCACGATCAACAGCGATGCGCGGATCGGCGCTGACGGCACGCTGGTCTTCGCCAATGGCGGCACCACCACCAACCGCGGCAAGCTGAGCGGCACCGGATCCGTCGTAAAGACCGGCGGCGGCACGATCACCCTTTCCGGCGACAGCAGCGCCTTTGCCGGTACGGCGAACGTCGAGGGCGGCACGCTGCTGCTGACCGGCAAGCTCGGCGGCGATGTCGTCATCGATGCTGGCGGCACGCTGCAAGTGGGCAACGGCGTGCGGGACGGCGATCTCCTGGCCGACACCGTGAACGACGGCATGCTGATCTTCCAGCAGACCGGCGACTATAACTATGCCGGTGCGCTCTCGGGCAATGGCGGGCTCGTCAAGCGGGGTGACGGCCTCCTGACGCTGTCCGGCGATTATCGCTATACCGGCTCCACCGTAGTGGAAGGCGGATTGGTTCGTCTTACTGCGGAGCTCGACAGCGGAACCGACCTCGTCTTGAACGGCGGCACCTTCGACCTTGGCGGCCGGGAACAGCAAGTCGCCGGGCTGAGCGGCACGAGCGGCACACTGGCGCTGGGCGCCGGCGCGCTGACCGTGGTGCAGGGCGAGAATAGCAGCTTCGGCGGCAATCTCACCGGCACCGGCAGCTTCATCAAGGCAGGCGAGGGCACACTGAACCTCACGGGCACCAACAGCTTCTTGGGCCGGGTGGACGTGAACGACGGGCGTCTGGCCATCAACGGCACCTTGCCGGGCAGCGTCTTCGTCAACGACGGCGGTACGCTGGGCGGCAACGGCACGACCGGCACCCTGGTCGTCCGCAACGGCGGCACGCTGGCCCCCGGCAATTCGATCGGCACACTCAACGTGAACGGCAACGTCCGTTTCGAGGCCGGGTCGGTCTATGAAGTGGAGGTCAATGCGGCAGGCGAGAGCGACAGGCTCATCGCCAGCGGCACGGCCACCATCGATGGCGGTACGGTGTCGGTTCTAGCAGCGGCGGGGAACTACCGCTGGACCAGCGACTATGTGATCCTGAGCGCTGTCGGCGGCGTGACCGGCACGTTCGACGACACCGACGTCGATCTGCCCTTCCTGACCCCCTCCTTGCGCTATGACGCCAATGACGTGGTGCTGACGCTGGTGCGCAACGATCGCAGCTTCGCAAGCACGGCGGGAACGCCCAACCAGCGGGCCGTCGCGCTCGCGCTCGATAGCGGCAACCGGAACAACGGTCTCTATCGTGCCGTGGCCGGACAGACCGCTACCTCGGGTGCGGTGCAGGCGTTCGATGCACTTTCCGGCGAACTCTGGGCTACCACGGGCACGATGATGGTGGACCGCACCCGCCGCCTCGGCGAAACGGTGCTGGGCCGACTGGAGCAGGCCGATACGACCAGCGATGCCCTTGCACGGGTCGGCGGTGCCTCCACGCAGACGCAGGGCGGGCTGACCGGCATCTGGGGCCAGGCCATCGGCTCATGGAACAGCGCCCGGAGCAACGGCAATGCGGCACGCGCTTCGCAGAGCAGCTTCGGGTTCATCACCGGCGTCGATCACCTGCTGGGCGACTGGCGCATCGGCGTGGCCTTCAGCCATGGCAAGGACGACGTGCGCGTGAACGGTCGCGCGTCCGAGGCGAGCGTCACCGGCAACAGCGCCGTGGCTTATGTCGGCGGCGGTTGGGGAGCCTTCCGCACCCGGATCGGGGCGTCCTACACTTGGCTGGACGTGGAGGGCACCCGCAACGTGGTGTTCCCAGGCGTCGCGGAAGATGTCTCCGGCAGCTATGACGGCAAGGCCGCCGCGGCCTTCGGCGAGATCAGCTATGGCCTGTCGCTGGGCGCCGCTCTGGTCGAACCCTTCGCGGGCGTGAACCACGTCCATCTCAAGACCGACGGGTTCGCCGAAAGCGGCGGCGCGCTGACCGGCCTGGAGGTCGCCAAGACGACGCGCGACGTGACCTACACCACCCTGGGTCTGCGTCTCGGTGCCGTGCTGCCGGTTTCGGAGCAGGCGGCGATCACGCCGCGCGTTTCGGCTGCCTGGCTGCATGGGTTCGGCGACGTAGGGGCGAGGGGGCTCCACCGCCTTCCCACGGGCGATGCCTTCACCATCGAAGGCCTGCCGGTCGTGCGCAACGCGCTCCGGCTTGAGGCGGGCGCCCAGGCGAATATCCTCCCCGGCGGATCGCTCGGCATTTCCTATGTCGGCAACCTCTCCGACCAGTGGCGCGACCACGGCCTGAAGCTGGGCTTCTCGTATAGCTTCTGAGCAAAACGAGGGAAGGAGCCGCGCAATCCTGCGGCTCCTCTCCCGCTCCAGACCAGCCTCGGTCGACCTCGGAAAGGTCCCTCCCAGCGCTCGTCGGACATTACCGGTAACTCAGTCCCAAACCATATCGATAGAGCGGGTTCGAACTATCGTGCGGTACGCCTCCCTTCTGGCGGCGAACGACCTCCATGGATTAGGGCAGCTCGCTTATTCGCCACTGTCCTCTCGCCGCCTCGCCAGGAACCCATCGACACCGGCATCGAGATGGCTTCCGGTGTATTGCCTGGCGAGCGCCTGCGCTCTTGCCACGACCTGCGCTGCGGAGCGCAGGACGACACCATCGTCCGTCTCTTCAAGCAAGACCGCCCCGCCCCCGGAGAGACCCATGCGCTTGCGAATATCAGCCGGCAGGGTCATGCGGCCATTAGCCGCTATCTTCATGTGTAACGCCATAGGTCCTCAAGGTCTGACGGCTCATCATATAGCACATTCGCCTCGATGGCTGAGCATGTTCCGCTTGGAGCACAAATGAAGATCGCGCCGGGCGCAGAGCCCGCCAGCAAGTGCCGAAATTTCAACCTGGCGAACACCCCTGCAGGATGACGCGAACCCACGGCATCACCCCCACCGCCATGCTATCATCGGCCAAGGTGAAGTGGACTTCCTTTGCGGATTGAGCGACACCCAATCCCACAATTCCGCGTACACTTTCAGGAGCACGAGTGCTCCTGAAAATAGAAGGTCATGATCGTGGGTGCGGAGGCAGCAGAGGTGTCCAGCCATACAATGGCCGGAAGGCGAATTCCGGCCCAGGTCATGGAGGCTTCATGGGTGAACAGCTGCGATCCGCGCATGAAATTTCCAGGGTTCTTTCGATCTCACCGCGAGAGGAATGGTGCTCGCGAGTGGCCTCCTTTTTGCTGAAGCGGATGGCCTGTTACCGCGCCCCTAAACATGGTCGCGCTTCAGGTTCTCCTAAGCCGTTTCCAGCAGCTTTCTGAGGTTGTTCTGGCCTTGACCTCGGCACGCGCGAGACAGTCCTCAGCGACGATTTCCAAGGTCATGAGAATGCGGCTAGGGTTCACTCTTTTGCCGGACATCATCAATGGCGCACCAAAGGTGATGATATGGCGAACTGAACCGCACCGGGATTGCCGGAGGCCCTAACTCCTGAGAGTGAGGGTCTACGATGAGCAAGACGACGAACAAGTTTGCCCCTGAGGTTCGGCAGCGGGCGATCCGGATGGTACTGGATCACGAGGG
>Ga0209050_1000859_pt1 | contig 41130 bp, 38 predicted proteins | sample Araplavi_mTSA_r2_FD_184276 | JGI IMG/M metagenome (GOLD analysis project Ga0209050, IMG submission 184276) | Arabidopsis root microbial communities from North Carolina, USA - plate scrape MF_Cvi_mTSA_r2 (SPAdes) (version 2) | ecosystem: Host-associated > Plants > Roots > Endosphere | place: USA... | reverse complement strand
CGTACGCGGCACGGGCGGCCTGCGGCTGGCAGGGCCGGATTGCTCGACCACTGTGCCGGGGCTGTATGCCGCCGGCGACGCGGCGACGCGCGAGCTTATCTGCGGCGGCTTCACCGGGGGCGGCAGCCATAACGCCGCCTGGGCCATCTCGTCCGGATCCTGGGCGGGCGCCGGCGCCGCCATCCACGCGATGGCCGCGCGCGGCCGCGGACGCACCGCCATCGCCGCCGGCGCCGCGGGCCTGCGCGGAAACGGCGCGCGCGCCGTGGATGCGGCCGCGCTGGTCAAGGCGGTGCAGGACGAGGTCATGCCGTTTGAGCGGAACTACTTCAGGACGGCGGACGTGCTGGAGCCTTCGGTCGCCCGACTGGACACGCAGTGGCACGCCTTGCGTTCGGCGGCGCCTGTGGCTGCGGCGGATCTGCTGGCCACGCGGGAAGCGGCGGCCATGCTGGCCACCTCGCGCTGGATGTACCGCAGCGCGCTGGCCCGCCGCGAGACACGCGGCATGCACAAGCGCTACGACTTCCTGGAGCAGGACGCCGCGCAATACCATCACTTGAGCGCCGGCGGGCTGGACGAGGTGTGGGTGCAGCCTCGTGCGTTGGACGGGGCCGGGGGCCAATCCGCGACGCAGTTTGTGCCGCAATCCGCACCGCAGACGAGGCTGGCGGCATGATCGAACTCATCAGCGACAGCCGTTGCACGGGCTGCAACATCTGCGTCCGCGTGTGCCCGGTCAATGTGTTCGACATCGTGGAAGGCGCCGCGCCGGTCATCGCGCGCCAGGATGCCTGTCAGACCTGCTTCATGTGCGAAGCCTGGTGCCCCGAGGACGCCATGTACGTGTCGCCCCAGGCCGATGCGCCTGCGCCGGTGGCCGAAGACGAACTGGTTCGCGCGGGCCTGCTGGGCAGCTATCGGCGTCAGATCGGCTGGAACCGCGAATCGCGCGATCTGCGCGCGGCTGACCAGTCGTTCAAGCTGCTGGGGGGCGGGCCGGGACGATAGCGCGCTGGCCCGGAGGCTTGGGCCGGTAGTCCCGCAAGTCAGGCCGTTGTCATCAACGCGGTCCATCCCGCAGCAGGCGTTCCGCCAGACGCGCAGCCAGGGGCGCCGCCCGCGCGCGCAGGGCCGGCACCGAGGTCACTTCCCAGAACACGCCACGCGTAGGCAGTCCCAGCGCGAACAGGGCTGGGGTCTGTCGTCCCTTTCTGGCCGGGACTTCTCCTTCTGCCGTCACGTGCAGCCCCAATCCCAGATCGTTGATCCGAGCGTGGCCGTCGCGCAGCAGGTTCGCGATCAATGGGTCGTCGCGCAGCGCGATGCGTTCGTCGGGACCGGTCGCGTTGATGACCCAGTCCGCCGAAATGGTTGCTGACGGCTGGCCTGCGCGTTGCAGCGTGACGTGCAGCCGCTCGTCCCGCGCGGCGGCCGACGCGATGCGCGCCGCCGTCCGGCGCAGCTGGCCGCTGTCTTGCGAGGCCTGCAGATGCGCAAGGGCCGCCGGATCTGCGCGTTGCCGGAACACCATCCAGTACGGGCGTACATGCCGCAGAAAGCGCGCACGGTCGACAAGTGTCAGGCCGTCCCACAGCACGTCCGCCTGGCGCAGCACGGCATCCATGGTGGGCTGCCACGGGCGGGAAGCGGCCAGATCGGTCCCGATGGCGCCGCGCACCGTGCGGTAGAGGTCGTGAAGGGCTGGTGGATCGCGGGACGGATCGAACAGGAAGGGGCGCGGCGCGGCCGGGTGAGTGGGCATGGTCTCGGGCTGCGGAAGCAAGGCGCGACGTGAAACCAGATGGATGCGGCCGCAATGGCCCGTGTGCAGCAGTTCCAGCACGACGTCCACACCGCTGGCGCCCGATCCGGCCACCAGGACCGCATCGTGCTTGCCGATGCGAGACAGCGACCGTGCAAGCCACGGATTGCCGATGCTGCGCGGATGGTTCGCCAAGCCCGGCAGCGCACGCGGCAGCGCGTTGCCCTGGCACAGCGCCACGGCGTGGGCGTCGTGCCGTTGGCCGTTGTCCAGCAGCAGCTCCCAGCGCGCGACGCCGCCCGGCTTGACCCGAAGCCCTTGTATTTGGGCGGTCACAAGCTGGACATGGCCGGCGCGCACTGCGTCGAACAGGTGCGACGACAGCCATTCGCCGTATACGGCGCGCTCGACATACCGGTGGCCATGCGACTGCACCGTGCCGCCATCACGGTCGGCCAGCCATTGCAGAAAGCCGTCGGCGTCGTCCGCATGCCAGCCGCCCATCTTGTGCGCCGGCACGTTCAGGCGGTGCCAGGGCGAGGTGGCGCTATAGGCCGCGCCGCGGCCGAAAGCGCCCGCGCCGTCGTAGAGCGTCACGCGGATGCCGTGCAAACGGGTCAGGTGCAGGGCGAGCAGCGTGCCCGCAGCGCCGCCGCCGACGATCGCCACCGGCGAAGTCGAGGCAGGCGAAGTCAAAGAGGATCGAATCGAAGCCGACGAAATTGAAGCCATCGCGATCAAAGCCGGTAACCCCGATGCCGGCATCACGATGAAACCGCGTCCGGCCCGCCGTGCACGATGTGCCCGCCCACGATGGTCATCGTGCAGCGAACTTCCCGCCACGCCGCGGCCGGCAACTCGATCGGGTCCTGATCCAGCACCGCCAGGTCCGCGGCAAATCCCGGCGCGAGCGGGCCCTTCCAGTCTTCGTCGAAACTCAGCCGGGCGCCGGCCATGGTGAACGCGCGCAGCGCCGCGCGGGCCGTCAGCGTCTGCCCGGCGCCAATGACGCGCCCCGTCAACCGCTCCTGCCGAACGCCGGCGACCCACAGCGTGTGAAACGGATCATAGGGAATGTTGTCGGTCGCCAGCGACACGTCCAGCCCCAGCGCCAGCATCTCGGCATGCGGCACCACGCTTTCACCGCCATCTGGTTCGTCCAGGTACGCCGCACCGCCTTTCCACAGGAAATACGTGGGAATGGTCGTGACCAGCACGTCCAGCGCCTTGAGCGCCTTCAGGTCGTCGATGCGCGAGCGGGCGATGTGCTGGACGACCCAGCGGCGGCCGGCCAGCGGGAACCGGGCATTGACCTCGCGCAGCACTGGAACGACCTCGTGCAGCTTGTCGGAGACGATGACGTTGACGCGCAGGTCATGTTCGGCAGCCAGCAGGCACAGCGCCCGGAAATCCGATGGCGTGACCGCCTGTTCGACGAAGCCGGACCAGCCGGTGTCGGGCAGGTTGGCACGTGCGCAGCAGGCCACGACGGGATCGCCGCCATACGCGATATGGATGCCGCTGACCCGAAACCACGGGTCGCCCAGTCCGCGCCCGCGCGCGGTGGCCAGCCAGTCGCGCATGGCGCGCGCCGCTTCGGCCAGGTCGCTCCACGCCGGGCTGACGACCAGCGTGGATCGCATGGTCAGCTCGCCGTCTTCCCACAGCTTGCGATAGACCGAGATGGTCTCGGGCGCGCAGCCGTGGCCTTCATAGATGCTGGTGGTTCCCTTGGCGTGATAAAGCCGCTGCGAGATGCGCAGGCCCTTCAGTCGATCTGCAAAGCCAAAGCGCGGCACGTCGGGCAGCAGGTCGAATTCGACGGCGGGGCGGGCATTGCGCTCGACGATGCTGCCATCCAGTTCTCCGGCGGCATCGCGGCCCAGTTCGATGCCGCTGCAGCGCGGCTGCGATGCCGGCGTCAGGCCATTGCGCGCCAGCGCAAGGCTGTTGAGCGCGCCGCTGCCGGGCGGCTTGCCCCAATTGCCGAAGGGCGCGGGGATGTAGACGGGGTGGTCGGGCGCCGCGGCGTCCAGTTCCTGCCGGCTGGGCAGCCGGCCTTCCGCCAACTGCGCCGCGCCGCCGAAGAAATAGGGCGGCGTGCCCACCGGCATGGTGACGATGTAGTCGCCGCGCGGCGTCGACCGCGCGTGCTCGCGCACCACCTGCAACACGTCTGCCACGCTGCGCGCGTGCGCCAGCGAGGGGCGCAGGGTCTTTAGCCCCTCGCGCTCCATGTGGGCATGGCTGTCGTTGATGCCGGGGATTACGGTCGCGCCCTGCAGGTCCAGCACCTGCGTATTGCCGTCGGCCAGCGCGAGGGCGTCCTCGTCATAGGCGGCGACCCGGCCGTTTGACAGCGCGATGGCATGGGCCGACGGGCGGGCGTCATGAAACGTGTGGATGCGCGCATTGCGCAGCACCACCGTCCGGGGTTCGGCCCGCTTGTGTGGAAGGCTCATGTCAGGAGGCGCTTTGATACCAGGGAAAGAGCCGCCGCGCCGCCCACACGAACAGTCGATCGGCCAGGAAGCCGAACGTGCCCAGCAGCACCAGGCCAATGAACATGATCTCCACCTGAAATAGCTGATGGCCCAGCGACATCATGTAGGCGATGCCTCGGGTCGAACCCGATAGCTCGGCCGCCACCAGCACGATCAGCGACACGGCGATGGCCTGCCGCACCCCGGCCAGGATGAAGGGCAGGGCGGCGGGCAGGATGACGAGAAAGAGCGTGCGCAGCCTGCCCGCGCCCAACGCCGCCGCGGAACGCAGGTAGACGATGTTGGTGTCGCGCACGCCGATGAAGGTGGTGATCCAGATGGGAAAGAACGCACCCCAGGCGATCAGCGCGATCTTGGGCAGCTCGCCGATGCCGAACCACAGCACCGCCAGCGGAACGACCGCCAGCGACGGCACTGAGCGAAAGCCATGCAGCACGGGTTCGCTCAGGTGATGCAGGAACGCGATGCGCGCCGTCAGGATGCCGGCGGTGATGCCGAGGACCAGCGCGATGGCAAATCCTGCCGCGGCCCGCGTGAGGCTGGCGGTGATGTGCCCGGCCAACTCGCCCGATTCGATCAGCGGCAACGCGGCCTGCAGCACGCGTGACGGCGGTGGAAAGAGCGCCGGGTTCATCCACGAGAAGACGTGCGGGATGGCTTCCCACCCCAACAGGAACAGCGCGATGCCGGCCAGGTTCAACAGCAGCCGGCGGCGGCGCCGGGCGCGTTCGGATCGCGCATGCGCCTGTTGAAAGCGGTCGGCCAGTTCGGCACGCGCGGGCGGCGCATCGCCGCTGGCCGTGTGATCGCCTCGCACGGGAACATCGGCGGTAATTTCGGCCACGGACTCGCGGCGCAGGGTCAATGAAGTCATGCTGCCTGCCTTTGGGCGCCGGCCGCCAGCGCGACCTCGATCCGGTTGTAGTGTTGAGCGAATTCAATGGACCCGCGCTGCCGCGGGTAGTCCAGGCCAATGCGGATGTCGTCGCTGATCGTGCCCGGATGCGGCGCCATGACGACGACGCGTTGCGCCAGGAAGATCGCTTCGTCGATGTTGTGGGTGACGAACACCACCGACACGCCGGTCTCCTGCCACAGCCGCAGCAGGTCCTTTTGCAGCGCGGCGCGGGTCATCGCGTCGACGGCGGCGAACGGCTCGTCCATCAGCAGGACTTTCGGTTCGACAACCAGGGACCGCGCCACCGCAATGCGCTGGCGCATGCCGCCGGATAGTTCGTGCGGATAGCGGTCCGCGGACGCGGCCAAACCCACGCGCTCCAGCGCCGCCAGCGCGCGGTGGCGGCGCTGCGGTGCGGCCACCGATTGTGCGCGCAGGCCGAATTCCACGTTCTGCCGGGCGGTCATCCACGGAAAGAGGGCATATTCCTGGAACACCACGCCGCGTTCGGGACCGGGGCGTTCGACCTGTTCGCCATGGAACCGGACCGCGCCGTCGGTGGGCTGCAGAAAGCCTGCCAGTAGGTGCAGCAGCGTCGTCTTGCCGCAGCCCGACGGGCCGATCAGGCACGTGAATTCGCCGGCCGCCAGGTCCAGCGACACCTCGTGCAGCGCCTGCGCGGGCGCCTTGCCGCGCGTGGCAAAGAACTGCGACACGCGCTGGAATTCGATCAGGGCGCCCATGCCATCAGGCCAGTTTGACGCGGTCGGGCGCGGCGGCCGACAGCGGCGCGTCCTTGATCGCGGCGCGGAACAGCGCGCGCAGGTCGCCGGCGGGCGCGGGCGCCAGCTTGGCGTCGATGGCCCACTTGGCCTGGTTCACCAGATCGTCCACAAAGCTGTCGTCGAATCCCACCTTGAACTCGAACACCGAGGTGGCCTGCTTGACCTCCGCGGGCGTGCTGCGGATGCGCGTGGCGATCAGATCTGGCCACGCCGGATCCTGCGCAATGCGCTTTTCGGCATCGAGCAGCGCGCCGATGGCGTCCTTGATCAGCGCCTGGCGCGTATCCAGCGTGTTCTGGTTGACCAGCAGCAACTGGTGGCTGCGGAAGAATTTCTCGTAGCCGTCCTGCGTCAGGAAGAACGCCTTGCCGCCGCTTTGGCGCAGCGCCGCGTTGCCGGCCTGCGCGGTCCAGGAAAACGCGTCGATGTCGCCGCGCACCAGCGCGCCGATGAGATCGGTGGGCGCCAGATTCACCTGCGTGATGTCGCTGGCGGACAGCTTTGCGAACTCCAGGTATTTGGCCAGCGCATACTGGCCCGACGTGCCGGCGGGCGTGCCGATCTTCTTGCCCTTCAGGCTGGCGGGCTTGTCGGCGGCGATGCCGCTGCCTTCACGCGCAACGATCTTCATGTCGTACGAGTAGCGGCTGAAGTTGGCCAGGATGCCGGGCTTGAGTCCCTGCAACACGGCAAAGACCAGCGGCGTATCCGTGGTGGTGGAGAAGTTCGCCGAGCCGGCCAGCAGGGCCTGCATCGAGTCCCGTCCGGTCGGAAAATCCAGCACCTTCAGATCCACGTTGCGCGCCTTCCAGTAGCCCGCGCTTTCGGCGACGAACGGCAGGGCCCATGTGTAGCCCGCGCTGCCGGAGGCCAGCGTGGCCTGCTCGCGGGATTGGGCGAACGTCACGCCGGGCAGCGCGCCAGCGGCCGCCACCGAGCCGATATGGAACAACAGACGCCGGCGCGCGGCGTCGATGGAAGGCAGCTTCTTGTACGAACTCATGATTCCAAACCCCGATATGCATGTGAAATAGCTTGGGGTCATGCTACGGAGCGAAGGCTGCGCCGACAAAGAATATCTGGACATATGCTTGTTTCCTTCGGCCGCGCTGGGGCTTGCGGCATGGGCTTTGCGGCTGCGCTGAACGGCGTGCCATCGACGCTATTTGGATAGCAGAAATAGTTCGTTCCTCCGCCGCGCGCGCGTTGCTAGGATCGCCGGTCAACCTACGTTGCCACCCTACATCGCGAATGGCGCGGTGTGGCGAACCCATTGGCCCAAGGAGCCCGCGACCTCATGTCCATCAATCCCTTTCCCCTGCGGCGCTTTGCAGCGACCTCGGCGCTGGCCTTCGCAACGCTAGTCGCGGCCGCTGCACCGGCGCATGCCGAAGGCACATTGCGCGTGGCGCAGCAGTTCGGCATCGCGTATCTGATCCTTGATGTAGTCAAAGACCAGAAGCTGATCGAGAAGCACGGCAGGCAGGCCGGCGTGGATATCAAGGTGGAATGGGCGCAGATTTCCGGTGCGTCGGCCATGAACGAGGCGCTGCTGGCGGGCGCGCTGGACATGGTGTCGGCCGGCGTGCCGCCTGCGCTGGTGCTGTGGGATCGCACGCGCGGCAAGCAGAACGTGAAGCTGGTGGCGGCGCTGGGGTCGTTGCCCAACTATTTGCTGAGCAACAATCCGGCAGTGAAGACGCTGGATGACTTTGGCGCCAAGGATCGCATCGCAGTGCCGGCCGCGGGCGTCGGATTCCAGTCGCGCACCCTGCAGATCGAAGCGGCCAAGCGTTATGGCAAGGACAACTTCAAGCGCTTCGACGATATTTCCATCAGCCTGCCGCATCCGGATGCGACCACCGCGCTGATCTCCGGCGGCCTGGAAGTGAACGCGCATTTTTCCAGCGCGCCGTTCTACTACCAGGCGCTGGAGCGCAATCCGGCGGTGCACAAGGTGATCAGTTCGTACGACATCCTGGGCGGACCCGCGACGTTCAACGTGCTGTACACCACCCAGAAATTCCACGACGCCAATCCCAAGACCTATCAGGCGTTCTACGCTGCGCTGGCGGAGGCTGCGGCGTGGATTCCCGGCCACAAGGACGAGGCCGCCGCGATCTTCATCCGCCAGCAGAATTCCAAGCTCCCGGTCGATTTTGTGAAGAAGATCCTGGACGATCCCGAAAACCAGTTCACGATCACGCCGCAGCAGACCAAGGTGTATGCCGACAAGCTGCGCGAGATCGGCGTGCTGCAAGGGCAGGCCGACAGCTGGAAGGATTACTTCTTCGCGCCGGCCCACGCCACGGCGGGTAGCTGAGGGTCTAGTCGAGCAAGCCCTGCGCCTGCGCGCGCTCAAGCGCGGCGGGCGGCAGCCAGCGGCCCAGCGCAGCCAGCGCCGACGTGCCGCGCAATGGCGCCGCGACCGGCGCGATCGGCGGCGCCTTGTTGCGGCTCAAGCGCGGCGCGGGCGCAGGTTGGGCAATGCCGTCAACCTCGATAAACGTGCCGCGCGCGCGCAAGTGCGGGTGATTCGGGGCTTCGTCAAAATTCAGCACCGGCGCAAAGCACGCATCGGCTCCTTCCAGCCGCGCGGTCCATTCGTCGCGCGAGCGGGCGGCAAAGGCTTGCGCCAGCTGCTCGCGCAACGCCGGCCAGCGGGCGCGGTCGGATTGCCAACCGGCCAGCTCCGGCGGCAGTTCCAACAGCGTCAGTAGTTGCTTGAAGAACTTGGCCTCCAACGGGCCAATGGAAACATAGCGGCCATCACGGCAGGCGTACACGTCGTAGAAGGGCGCGCCCGAGTCGATCAGGTTGGTGCCGCGTTCGGCCCGCCACACGCCCGCCGCAGCCAGCCCGTGAAAAGCGGTGGACAGGGACGCCACGCCGTCGACCATGGCCGCGTCCACGACTTGTCCCAGACCGCTGCGCGCGCGTTCGATCAGCGCGGCCAGGATGCCCAGCGCCAGATACAACCCGCCGCCCGCGAAGTCGCCAAGGAGCGCCAGCGGCGGCGTGGGCGGCTGGCCCTGCCGGCCGATCGCGTCAAGGGCGCCGGTGATGGCCAGGTAGTTGATGTCGTGTCCCGCCGACTGGGCGAGCGGCCCGGACTGTCCCCAGCCCGTGACCCGGCCATAGACCAGGCGTGGATTGCGCGCGAGGCACGCGTCCGGCCCCAAGCCCAGCCGTTCCATCACGCCGGGACGGAAGCCTTCGATGAGGGCGTCGGCGCTTTCCACGAGGTCCAGCACCAGCGCCGCGGATGCCGGCCGCTTGAGGTCCAGTTCAATCGACGTGCGGTTTCGCAGCAGCAGGTTGAAGCGCGGTTCGCGCTGGATGCCTTGCTCGACGGGATCCCGACGCTGGATGCGCAGGACCGTCGCGCCCATGTCGGCCAGCAGCATCGCCGCCATCGGCGCCGGACCGATGCCTTCCAATTCAATGACGGTCACGCCCGCCAGTGCGCCCGCGCCGGGCGCCTGCTGCGCGCTCATGCGGTGGCTGCGGTGCGTTCAGCGACCGCGGCCGCCAGAAAGCGCTGCACCGCCGCCCACGAGTCCGCGTTGGCGCGCGCGTTGGCGGCCGCGTCGCCGCCGCCGGTCAACACGATGCTGGACACCGCATGCGCGCGCGAAATCTCGGTGGTGGGCACGCCGGGCGCCTGCAGGGCGTGCCCGGCGTCGGGATAGTCCAGGTGCGCCACGGCGTGCGGATGGCCGGCCGCTTGCAGGGCTTGTGCCACGTCGGCGGCGTACCGGGTCGATGGCCAATAGCCGTCGTCGCCCGCGGACAGCACCAGGACCGGACCCGCTATCCGTTCCACCGGAATGCGGGCGCGCGCGACGGCGGCCGCATCCTGCTGGGCGTTCACGAACGCCTGCGCCTGGCGGCGGGGCTCGGGCAGGCTGTCGACGAGGCCCCAATCCTGCGCGGCGTTGTTCTCCCAGACGTGCGCCAGCGGCTGGCCCGCCTGCGTCCAGGCGGGACCGAAGCGGCCCGTGCCCGGCTTGCCCGCGTTCAACACGCCATGTACGACCGAGCTGGGTACGTAGGCGATCACCGCCGATACGGCCTGCGGATACAGGCTGCCCAGCAGCAGCGCCAGTTCGCCGCCGCGCGAATGGCCACTGACGGCGATGAAGTTTTCAACAGGCCTGACCGTCGCGCGCAGCCATTGCAGCGCGCGCTCGAAGTATTCCAGCGGAATTTCGGAAAGGTAGTCAGGCAAGCCGGGCGCGCCGAAGTAGCCCAGCGCCAGCGCGGCATAGCCGCGCGACGCAAAGAGCGCGGCCCGTGCTTCGTTGATGCCGCCGCCTGATCCGTTCAGCACGACGATGGCCGGATGCGGGCCGGGACCGGCGGGGGTATACAGCACGCCCACCAGCCCGTCCTCGTTCAAGGGCTGCCGCGTGACGCCGCTGTCGACGTGGCGCTGTCCGAAATGGGCTGCCGCGTGATTGCCGTGCGTGTCGCTGGCCGAGGCGCGTACAGGGATGACGCCGTCCGCGCCCTCGGGAGCGGGCAGGTCCTCGGTGTCGCCAGCATCGCCGGCATGCGCCGGGGACTGCGACCAGATCGGACCCTGGCCGTCGGCGATGCGGTAGCCGCCGGATACGGGCGCTTGGCCGGACACGTCGACGGTCCCCGCCGCATCGGCAAGGTAAGTGTTGCGGCTGCGCCAGACCGCGCCGTCAAGCTGGCGCGAAGTCAGCGTCAGGGTCACGGCGGAGTGCGGCTGAAAGCCATCCAGCGAGAAAACGCGGGGCACGTCGATCAACGCGGCGGCGGGGGTGACGGCAAGACGGGCTGGCATGCTTCGAGTATCCAATTGGGGCGTGAAAGCCCCTGAACATAGGTGCGCAACATTCCGCTGGCTACGAAGATTTCCGCATGCCGATAGCCGGTTTTCACCTAAGGACTGCACGCCATTTGCAGATGGGAAATCGTTCGTTCCCATGCATGTGCATGACGCATAAGCTGCGAGGCATGATGTCGTTTCGCCCCAAGCCCGGCGTGCAAGGCATCGTCATCAACCGTGCCTTTCATGACCGATCTGTCCGCCATCCATCACGTCCATCGCATATCTCCCGAGCGCCAGCCCGCGTCCGCCGCCATCTCGCTGCGTAAGGTGTCCAAGCGCTTTGCGCGCCGCAACGACACGCCGCTGCAGGTGCTCGAGGGCATCGACCTGGACATACCGCATGGCCAGGTGGTCGCCATACTGGGTGCGTCAGGCTGCGGCAAGAGCACGCTGCTCAATCTGATTGCGGGGCTGGCTCATCCTGACGAGGGCAACATCCTGGTGGAAGGCGCCAGCACGGCGGCGTACGCCGACTGGCGCGCGGTGGGCTATCTGTTCCAGGACGACCGGCTGCTGCCGTGGCGCACCGCGCGGGACAACGTCTGCTTCGGCCTGGAGGCCACGCGCTTGCCACGCGCCGAACGCCAGGCGCGGGCGCTGGCCGCGCTGGAATCAGTGGGGCTGGCCGGTTTTGGGTCGGCCTACCCGCATGAGTTGTCCGGCGGCATGCGCAGCCGCGTGGCCCTGGCGCGCAGTCTGGTGAACGAGCCGCGCATTCTGCTGCTGGATGAACCGTTCTCCAAGCTGGACCCCGGCACCCGCGCGCAGATGCACGCCGAGCTGCTGGAAATCCAGGCAAGCCGCGGCATGACCGTGGTGTTTGTGACGCATGACGTCGAGGAAGCGGTGGTGCTGGCCGATCAGGTGGTAATTCTGCGGCCGCGGCCCGGCCGCATCCGCGAGATCGCGCCCGTGACGCTGACCAGGCCGCGCGCGCCGTCGCAACCCGAGGTCGCCGAGCTGATCCGTCAGTTGCGCGTGCGGGTGTAGCGTCATGACCCAGACTTCGATTTCGGCCGAACGCGCGTCGGCATGGCGTGTCCTGGGCGGCAATGCGGGGCGGCGCCTGCTGCTGGTGGCGCTGCTGTTGGCGGCGTGGGCGTTCGCCGCGCGCGGCGTGCCCGCGTACATCCTGCCGGGTCCGGCACGCGTGGCCGACGCGCTGGGACGGCTGGTTTCCAGCGATACGTTCTGGCGCGACCTGGGCGTGACGTTCTGGCGGGTCATCGCGGGCTTCTCGTTGGCCGCCGTGGCGGGCACGGCGCTGGGGCTGCTGTTCGGCAGCCGCCGCAAGCTGGGCGAGTTCTTTGAACCCGTGCTGGCCGTCACCAACACAATTTCTTCGGCCATCTGGGCCATCTTCGCCATCATCTGGTTCGGCATCTCCAACGCCACGACCATCTTCGTGGTGTTCATGACCGCGCTGCCGCTGATCCTGACCAACGTCTGGCAGGGCGCCCGCTCGGTGCGCGCCGACCTGGTCGAGCTGGCGCGCAGCTTCCGCATGCCGCCGCTGCGCATCCTGCGCACGATCTATCTGCCCTCCATCCTGCCCGACTTCTTTTCCGGCGCGCGCCTGGCGTTCGGCTTCGGCTGGCGGGTGTCGCTGGTGGCCGAAACCATCGGCGCGTCCAACGGCGTGGGCTATCGGCTGCGGCAGGCGGCCGATCTCGTGCAGACCGATCAGGTGTTTGCATGGACGATCACGCTGGTCGGCCTGATGGTGCTGATCGAGTTCTGCGTGCTCAAGCCGCTTGAGACGCACCTGTTCCGCTGGCGCCGCGCCGCGGCGGACTGATCTTCTTCCCGCTTTTTTTCCCCTCACGGATCCAATCACATGTCCCAAACCATGAAGGCGCTCGTGCTCAACGCGCACGGCGGCCTGGACCAACTGTCGGTCGTCCATGACAAGCCTGTGCCCCAGGCGACTCCCGGCCACGTCGTGGTGCGCGTGCGCGCCTCGTCCTTCAACTACCACGATGTCTTCACGGTGCAGGGCATGCCCGGCATCAAGGTGCCGCTGCCGGTGATCATCGGCCTGGATCTGGCCGGCGACATCGCCGAGGTCGGCGCGGACGTCGAAGGCTGGAAGGCGGGCGACCGCGTGCTGGTCAATCCGCTGAATCGCGAGAAGGGCCTGATGGGCGAAATGCTGGACGGCGGCATGGCGCAGTACTGCCTGGTGTCGGCGGCGCAGCTTCTGCCGTTGCCGGCCAACGTCACGTATGAACAGGCGGCCGCCTTGCCGGTGGCCTATGGCACCGCCCACCGGATGCTCGTCACGCACCGCACCGTGCAGGCCGGCGACAAGGTGTTGATCCTGGGCGCCAGCGGCGGCGTCGGCACGGCCAGCGTCATCCTGGCCAAGCGCCTGGGCGCCGAGGTGATTGCCTGCGCCAGCGGCGCGGACAAGCTGACGCGGCTGCGCGAGATCGGCGCGGACCACGTTGTCGACTACCGCGAGACCGACTTCTCCAAATGGGCGATCCAGCAGTATGGCAAGCCGCAGCGCCGCGGCACGGAAGGCGGGGTGGACGTGGTGGTGAACTTCACGGGCGGCGACACCTGGGTGCCGTCGCTGCGCTGCATTCGTCGAGGCGGAATCCTGCTGACGTGCGGGGCCACCGCGGGCTACGACCCCAAGGAAGACCTGCGCTACATCTGGAGCTTTGAACTGACCGTCAAGGGTTCCAACAGCTTCTACGACGAGAACCTGCTCGCGCTGCTGGACCAGGTCGACCGCGGTGAGATCGCGCCGCTGATCGACCGCGTGGTGCCGCTTGAAGAAGCGGCCGAAGGCCTGGCCGCCATCCGCGACCGCAAGGTCATCGGCAAGATCATCGTCGCTCCCTGAATCCCAATCGGAACCTTTGAACATGTCTGAACAGAACCTGCCCGCCGCGGCCGATATCCAGGCGCGTCTCCTGCGCAGCCCCTATCACCAGTGGCTTGGCCTGAAAGTGCTGTCGGTCGGCGACGGCGAGATCGTGCTGCAGGCCACGTGGCGCGAGGAATGGTCGGTCAACCCCGACAACCCCTACACGCACGGCGGCATTCTGGCCGCGCTGATCGACCTGACCGCGGACTGGGCGCTCGTCTCCCACACGGGTCGTGGCGTGCCGACGGTGGACCTGCGGGTGGACTATCACCGGCCGGCGATCCAGGGCGACCTCACCATCCGCGGCAAGGTCGTCAAGGCCGGCAAGCAGTTGTCGGTGGCTGAAGCGCGCATCGAGGACGCCCAAGGCGCGCTGCTGGCCAGCGGGCGCGGCGTGTATCTGACCGCGCCGCCCAAGGGCTGAGGGGAGAGGGGCATGAACAGCGCTCTGCCGCTCGATCACCTGGTGATCAATACGCGCTTTGGCACCGATGCGGCCGCGCGCCTGTTCGCGGCGCTGGGGTTCACGCTGACGCCGCAAGGCCGCCACGCGTTCGGGTCGGTGAATCATCTGATGGTGTTCCAGGACGATTACCTGGAGCTGATCGGCCTGCCGACCGACGGCGGCACCTTGCGCCAGGAGATCCTGGACAACCCGACGGGCATCGACGGGCTGGTCTACAAGCCGGCCTCGGCCGACGCCGTGCATGCCGCGCTGACGCGCGCCGGCGCGGCGGTGGCGCCGCTGCACGCCTTCACCCGTCCGCTTGAACTGGACGGCGTGCAGCACGAAGCCAGCTTTCGCACCGTGCGCTACCAGCCCGGCGCCTTCGAGGCCGGCCGCGTCTATTACTGCCAGCACCTGACGCCGGAACTGGTGTGGCGTCCCGAATGGCAGTCGCACGCCAATGGCGTGCGTGGCCTGGCGGGCCTGACGCTGGTGTCCGCACACCCGCAGGCCGATGCGCAGGCCTACGCGCAGGCGGCGTTCGGCCAGGTCCATCTGGACGGGCGCGGCTTTTCGATCCCCAGCCCCGGCTTCTCGGTCGATCTGCTGGATGCCGACGCCTATGCCCAGCGCTACGGCGATCTTGCGTGCGATGCGCTGGGCCGCGACAGCTTCTTCGGCGCCATCGCCTTGCGCGCCGGTAATCCCGATGCGCTGGAACGACACGTCGCCGCGCTGGGCGACGACCTGCGCGCGCGGCCCTGGCAATGCGACGGATTGAGCGGCCTGGCCGTGGCTTTGCCGGGCTTGAACACCTTACTGGACTTCGTCTATGAGCACTGATCCCGGCTTTCATGCCTACAACCTGGGCGGGCTCACCCCGCCGGGCGCCAATCCCGACGATGTGGCGGTGATCGCGCTGGACGATGCGCAGAACGAGACGCGCCTGACGGTCGGGGAGCTTGATGGTCTGTGCAATGCCGTCGCGCGCGGGCTTCTGCGTCGCGGGCTGCAACGCGGCGATCGCGTCGCGGTGCTGGCCGCCAACAGCGCGCAGTTCCTGGCCGTGCTGTTGGGCGCGCAGCGGGCGGGCCTGGTTGTCGTGCCGGTGAACTACAAGTTTCCGCGCGCCTTGTCGGACTTCGTCATCCAGGACAGCGGCGCGCGGCTGGTCTTCTGCGATGCCGCGCGGCGCGCGCAGACACCGTCGGATCTGCCCGTCGTGGAGTTCGGCGCGCCGGGCGAGGCCGGTCTGGATGCCTTGCTCGACCCGGGTCCGTTCGAGGCCGTGACGCCGGCGCCGGACGAAGCCGCGTTCTTCCTGTACACGTCCGGATCCACCGGCAAGCCCAAGGGTGTGGTGCTGTCGCACCGCAGCCATCTGTGGGTGGTGCGCACGCGGCTCGCGGGCCAAAGCCTGGCCGGGCAGCGCTATCTGATCGCCGCGCCGATGTATCACATGAACGCGCTGGCGCTGTGCCAGCTTGCGCTGGCCGGGCAGGCGACCATCGTGCTGCTGCCGCAGTTCAAGCCGCGGCCCTACATCGAGGCCATCGCGCGCTATCGCCCCACCTGGCTCACGTCCGTGCCGCCGATGATGGCGATGGTGCTGCGCGAAGAGGATCTGCTTGCCCGCGCCGACCTGAGCAGCGTGGAGGTCGTGCGCATGGGTTCGGCGCCCGTCAGCGAAGCCTTGCAGGCCGCGATCCGCCGCGCGCTGCCGCAAGCGCGCGTGATCAATTCGTATGGCACCACCGAGGCCGGCCCCGTCACCTTCGGCCCGCACCCGGCCGGGCTGCCGCAGCCCGACATGTCGATCGGCCATGCGCATCCGCAGGTGCAGGTGCGGCTGGTGGACGCCGCGGGCAACGAGAGCGATCAAGGCGTGCTGCACGTCAAGAGCCCCGGCATCATGCTGGGCTATCACAACCGACCCGACATCCGCGCCGCCATCACCGCCGACGGCTATTACGTCACGGGCGACGTGCTGCGCCGCGATGCGCAGGGTTTCTATTACTTCGTGGGCCGCGACGACGACATGTTCGTGTCCGGCGGCGAAAACATCTTTCCCGGCGAGGTCGAGAAAGTGCTGGAAACGCTGCCTGGCGTGCAGCAGGCCTGCGTGGTGCCGGTGCCGGACGACATCAAGGGCCACAAGCCGGTGGCGTTTGTCGTGTCCGCCGCGCCCGGCGCGCTGACCGAAGACGCCGTCAAGCAGCACGTGCTGACGCACGCGCCGGCCTACCAGCACCCGCGCCGCGTCTGGTTTCTGGACGCGTTGCCGCTGGCTTCCACCAACAAGGTCGACCGCAACCTGCTCAAGCAGCGGGCGCGGGACGCGCTGGCGCACCCCGAAAGACACCCCAACAACAACGGAGCACTGCAATGACCAAACCCGCACAAACCCTTGCGCGCCTCGCTGCCGCTGCCGTGGCGCTGGCGGCCTTTCCGGCCGCGCAGGCCGCCGACACCGTCACCGTGGCCCTGGGCATTCCGCTCACCGTCGCCAGCGGCGGCGTATACGGGCTGGGCAAGGACCTGGGCTACTTCGACCAGGAGAACATCGAGGTCAAGACGATCGTGTTCCAGGGCGCAGGCGCCTTGCTGCCCCAGGTGGCGTCCAAGAAGGTCACCATCGGGCTGCCGCTGCCCGAGCCCGTTCTGGCCAGCTACGAGACCGGCAAGACGCCGCTGCCGGTGCGCTACTTCTACAACACCATCCCGTCGAACGAGCTGGAGCTGGCGGTGCTGGCCGATGGTCCGATCAAGACGATCAAGGACCTGAAGGGCAAGAAGATCGGGGTCGGCGCGCTGACCTGGGGCACCATTCCGTCGACGCGTGCGCTGCTGCGGCAGGAATCGCTGGTGCCCGGCAAGGATGTCGACATCGTGGCGGTGGGCGTGCTGGGGTCCGGCTTTCTGGCGCTGAAGGAAGGCCGGGTGGACGCCCTGAACTACAACAGCTCGTGGACCGCGATGCTGGAGCTGACCGGCACCAAGGTCCGCCGCCTGCCGTACCCGCCGATTTTCCAGAAGATCAACAGCAACGGCTTCATCGCGCATGAAGACACGCTGCGCGACCAGCCCGAGCTGCTGGCCCGCTTCGGGCGCGCCTACACCAAGGCAGTGCTGGCGTGCGACGCCAATCCGCGGTTGTGCGCCGAGACGTTCTGGAAGTACCAACCCGAGGCCAAGCCCAAGGATGGCGACTATCAGAAGAACCTGGACGAAGTCATCGTGCTGGTCAAGAAGCGCATGGACAGCACGTTGCGCCGTCCCGATGGCACTGAACGCGTGGCGGGCGAATTCGATCTGGGGGTGATCCGGTCGTTCGTGGGCGCGATGCACGAGGCCGGCGAGTTCAACACCGCCGACATTCCCGTCGACAAGATCTTCAGCAACCAGCTCGTGCCGAAGTTCTCGGCGTTCGATGCCGCCGCCGTGCGCGCGCAGGCGAAGGCGGTCCAATGACAGCAGCGCCCTTGCTGCAGGCGCGCGCGGTGTCGGTGTCCTACCAGACGCGGCGCGGCAGCATCGATGCGCTGCGCGAAGTGGATCTGGCGGTGGGCGAGGGCGAGTTCGTCACGATTCTCGGGCCGTCGGGCTGCGGCAAGTCCACGCTGCTCAAGCTTGCCGCGGGGCTGCTCACCCCTACGCTCGGCCAGGTCGAAGTCGGCGGCGTGCCGGTTGAGGGGCCCAGCCGCGACATCGGCGTTGCCTTCCAGAAGCCAACGCTGCTGCCGTGGCGCACGGTGCTGGACAACGTCTTGCTGCCGAGCGAAACCGCGGGCGCGAGCGGCGCCGAAGCCGAGCGCCGCGCGCGGGAACTGCTGGACCTCGTGGGGCTGCGCGACTTTGCCGGCAACTATCCCAACGAACTGTCCGGCGGCATGCAGCAGCGGGTCGGGCTGGCGCGGATGCTGCAGCGTGATCCGCGGCTGCTGCTGATGGACGAACCATTCGCCGCGCTGGACGCGATGACGCGGGAGGCGCTGACGCTGGAGTTGCAGCGGATCTGGATGCGCGACCGCAAATCCGTGCTGTTCATCACGCACAGCATTCCCGAGGCCGTGATGCTGTCGGACCGCGTGCTGGTCATGTCGGCCCGGCCGGGCAGGGTGGTCGAGGACTTCAAGGTCGATATCCCGCGCCCGCGAACGATGGCGACGCTGGCCGAGCCCGCGTTCACCGCCGCTGCCGATCATCTTCGGCGCCACTTCATCGGATGAATCCATGCAACGACTGACCGCTGTCCTGTACCCGCTGGCCACGCTGGCCGTGGTGCTGCTGGCCTGGCATTTTTCCGTGACGTACTTCAAGGTGCCCGACTACATCCTGACCACGCCCGGCGCCGTCTTCCGCACCCTGGTGTCGGTATTCCAGGACGGCACGATCTGGCGCCACATCGGCTATACCGTGGCCGCGACGCTCATCGGCTACGCCATCGGCAGTGCGCTGGCGCTGGTGCTGGGGGCGTTGCTGGCGGAATCGCGCACGTTCGAGAAATTTGTGTATCCGCTGCTGGTCGCCATCCAGGCCACGCCCAAGGTGGCATTGGCGCCGCTGATCCTGGTGTGGTTCGGCTTCGGGCTGGCGTCCAAGGTGGTGCTGGTGGTGCTGATCTGCTTTTTCCCGCTGTTCATCAACACCATCGTCGGCATCCGGCGTGTGGACCCGGACCTGATCGACGCGTGCCGCGCGTTCTCGGCGTCGCGCTGGTACATCTTCCGGCACGTGAAGCTGCCGGCGGCGTCCGGCGACATTTTTGCCGGCTTGCAGATCGGCGTGTCGCTCGCGCTGATCGGCACCGTGGTGGGCGAGCTGGTGTCGTCGGAGGCAGGGCTGGGTTACCTGATCGGATCGGCCGCGGTCAATCTGAACGTCAGCACCATGTTCGCCGGCGTGATCCTGCTGGCCGCATTCGGCGTAGCCGGCGCGCAGACGGTGCGCTGGCTGCATCGCAAGATCGTCTTCTGGGAGGCCGCCGGTGGCGCAGACACCCAAGCCCGATCCTGACACGTTGGCGGCCGCGCGCGCGCAGACGCGCATCGACCTCGCCGCCTGCCATCGGCTGGCGGCGCGCGCACCGATTCCACTTACCGACACCTGCCGCCGGCGCGTTGACCGGGCAGGACTCACACCTGGAGCACTTATGAAAGCCTTGCAATTGATCAAACGCGCCGCGCTCTTTGCGGTACTGGCCGGCGGCCTGGCCGCGGCGCCCGCGCATGCCGAAAAGATCCGCGTCGGCTACTGGCCCAGCGGGCTGACGCTGGGTTACGGCGCGGTGCTGGAAGCGGGCACCTTCTTCAAGGACCAAGGCCTGGAGGTGGAGTACGTGCACTTCTCGGACGTCAATGGCCCGACCCGCGCCATCGCCGCAAACGCTATCGACCTGGCCTTCGGATCTCCTGCCGCGGGCGCGTTTGCGCTGGCGACCGATGGCGTCCCGGTGAAGATCGTGCTGGCGACGCAGCCGTCGAACGTTTCCTTCGTGGTGCTGCAAGATTCGCCGATCAAGACGCTGGCCGACCTGAAGGGCAAGAAGATCGGCATGTCGCCCGCAGGCAGCTCCACCGCGACCATCGCCAGCGCCGTGCTCGCCGGCAACCACGGGATCAAGGAGAAGGATTTCACGCTGGTGCCGGGCAATGAGCCGCGCCTGGTGCAGTTCCTGGCGCAAAAGGAAGTGGACGCCGCCGCGCTGCGCAATGTCACGACCGCGCAGTTGAAGGATCTGAAGGTGCGCACGTTGTCCACGTTTGGCGATCAGTGGAAGACGCTGACCAAAAGCGACAGCGTGCCCTACAACGCCGTGGGCCTGGTCCGCGCGGAGTACCAGCAGAAGAATCCGGACGCCGTTGTGCGGGCGATCGTGGCGCTGCGCAAGGCGCTGGAATACGGCCAGGCCAATCCCGCGCAGGTGGTGAGCGCGGTGCAGAAAGCGGGCAATCTGCCGCAGGCGGATGCGCAGGTGTTCGCGGACCTGTGGGATGAAAATTACCGGGTGTCGCTGAACGCGGCGGATCTGGATACGCTCGAGCGCGAGTTCCAGATCTTCAAGGATAACGGGACGCTGAAGGGGGATTTGCCGGCGGGGGCGTTGGACGCCGGGCCGTACCAGCAGTCGCTGGCCCGCAAGTAAGGATGCCGAACTGGCCGCGCAAACCGGCCATTTCGGGCTTCCCAAGCCCGTTTTGGAACGCCCTATATGTGTTTATCCGAACATATTGTTAACTAAATGTATCGGACATCCCCGGACGAATTTCCCCTGGGGAAAACGGCCATCTACCCAAGTGCATACCGGGTTTTCCCTGACGTTTTTCGTGGCGAATGTATCTGTTTCATTCACCCTCGGGGTTGGTCGGCATCTCAATTTCGTTTAAGATGCCGCCTTCTTCGTTCAGTTTGTTCTCTTTCTCTGAGTTCTCAAAAACCCGTTTTTGAAGCTCCCTGTCTTGCAAGACGCCGCGTCCCTCGCGGGCCGTCTTGTTGCTAGTGTCGGTTTGTATTGGCGGTTCTGCCCGTCTTCCGCACAACCCCCTTAGCTCCACGGTGCCTCCCGGGCTTGTTCCCGGCGTGCGTGCCTGAACCTATGGAGGCAAAAGCCAATGCGTTTTACCCCTGTCAAGACCCTGGCCGCCGCGGCCGTTCTGTTTGCGTTTGCCGGTTCGGCCCAAGCCGCCGACGCGCCGCAATGCGAAATCAAGCGGCCGGTCACCTTCGGCGCCATGAACTGGGAATCCAATCTGGTCCTGGTTGACGTCGAACGTTTCATCATGGAAAAGGGCTACGGTTGCAAGACCGAAACCCTGCCGACTGAAACGCTGCCCGCCCTGGCTGCCCTCGAGCGCGGCGATCTGGACATCAATACCGAAATCTGGCTGAACAGCGTGGCCGACCCCTGGGCCCGCGCCGAGAAGACCGGCAAGGTCAAGCGCATCGGTGACCTGTACATGGGCGCCGAAGGCTGGTACATCCCCAAGTACACGGCCGAGCGCCTGCCGGAACTGAAGTCCGCCGCCGACCTGCCCAAGTTCAAGGACCAGTTCAAGGATCCGGAAGAGCCCGGCAAGGGCCGTTTCTACGGCTGCCCGGCAGGCTGGGGTTGCGAAGTCACCAGCAACAACCTGTTCCATGCCCTGAAGCTTGACGACTCCTACACGCTGTATTCGCCCGGCACGGGCGCGGCGCAGAAGGCGGCCCTGATGTCGGCCTACAAGCGCAAGCAGAACGTTGTCTTCTACTACTGGTCCCCCACGCCGCTGGTCGGCGCCATGGATCTGGTCAAGCTGGACCTGCCGCCCTACGACGCCGAAAAGCACAAGTGCCTGACGTCGCCCAAGTGCGCCAAGCCTGAGCCCAGCGCCTATCCCGACAATCCCGTCTTTACCGCGGTGAACACCAAGTTCTCCGAAGATGCGCCCAAGCTGACCGAATTCCTGTCCAAGGTCTCGGTGCCGCTGCCGGTCATCAACGAAACCCTGGCCCACATGGAAGAGTCCGGCGATGAATCCACCGCCGTGGCCAAGTGGTTCCTGAAGAACAAACCCGACGTCTGGACCAAGTGGGTCCCCGCCGACGTCGCCGGGCGCGTCCAAAGCGCGCTGTAAAGCACTGTGATCCTGGCTGCGCGCCGCGGTGGCGCGTACCGGCCCCTTGAGGGACCGGACCTCTTTGCCGGGATGGCCGCCGGCCGGGCGCAAGCGTCCGGCCCGGCAAGCGTGCTTGTGCCGCCACCCGCGGTGGCAGTGATACCGGTGCAGGGCACCGATGCGGATGTGATCTGTGCGATCCATCATCCGTCCAGGTGCCAGGCACCCGTCTCAGTCTCGTTGTTTTCCGCTGCGCCGGCGCGCCCGGTGGCGACACGGGCGGCGAGCGCGCCAGAATGGAGTCAAAACGATGTTTCCTGAAATTATTCCCGCCCGTCAGGTACGGGGGGCGATCGACGGCTTTGTCGATCATCTGGTCACCAACTATGCCGACACGCTGGAGACGTTGTCCCAGCCCGTGCTGCATGCGTTGGTGTGGTTGGAGCAACTCTTGCGCAGCTCGCCCTGGTGGGCGGTTGTCGCGGTCACCATTGCGATCGCCTATGGCGTGAGCCGCCGCGTCGGGCTGAGCCTGGCGATGGGCGCGCTGCTGTGCGTGATCGGCGTGTTGGGCCTGTGGGACGCCGGCATGCAGACGCTGGCGCTGATGATCATGGCCGCCGGCCTGTCGGTGCTGATCGGCATCCCGCTGGGCGTGCTGATGGCGCGGGTGAACTGGCTGCGTTCCGGCATGCTGCCCGTGCTGGACGTGATGCAGACGATGCCCAGCTTCGTGTACCTGATTCCCGTCGTCATGCTGTTCGGCCTGGGCAAGATCCCCGCCATCATCGCGACCGTCATCTACGCCGTGCCGCCGCTTATCCGCCTGACCGACCTGGGCATCCGCCTGGTCGACCGCGAAGTGCTGGAAGCGTCGCGCGCCTTTGGCGCCAATCCGCGCCAGCAGCTGTTCGGCGTGCAGTTGCCCCTGGCGCTGCCCAACATCATGGCCGGCATCAACCAGACCACGATGATGGCGCTGTCGATGGTCGTGATCGCGTCGATGATCGGCGCGCGCGGCCTGGGTTATGAAGTGCTGCTGGGCATCAACCGCCTGGAAGTGGGCCGGGGCCTGTTGGCAGGCCTGGGTATCGTGGTGCTGGCCGTGCTGTTCGACCGGATCACGCAATCGTATGGACAGCGCATGCGCATGGGAGGCCAGCGATGAGCAAGATCGAAGTCAAGAACATCTACAAGATCTTCGGAGCGCATCCGAAGAAGTGGCTGGAAGCCGCGCAGGGCGGCATGAGCAAGGAAGAGCTGCTGGCCAAAAGCGGCCACACGCTGGGTCTGCGCGACATCAGCCTGTCCATCGAAGAAGGCAGCATCTACGTCATCATGGGCTTGTCCGGATCGGGCAAGTCGACCCTGATCCGCCACTTCAACCGCCTGATCGAGCCCAGCGCGGGCCACATCCTGGTCGATGGCGTGGACGTGGTCAGCCTGAACAAGCGCGATCTGGAAGTCTTCCGCCAAAAGAAGATGAGCATGGTGTTCCAGCGCTTTGGCCTGTTTCCGCACCGCACGGTGCTGGACAACGCCGCGTACGGCCTGACCGTGCAAGGCGTGGGCAAGGCCGAGCGTGAGCAGCGCGCCCGCGAATGGCTGGAACAGGTGGGCCTGTCGGGCTTCGAGAACCAGTACCCGCATCAGCTTTCCGGCGGCATGCAGCAGCGTGTCGGCCTGGCGCGCGCGCTGGCGACCGACGCCGAAATCCTGCTGATGGACGAGGCGTTCTCCGCGCTGGATCCGCTGATCCGCCGCGAAATGCAGGATCAGCTGCTGCAACTGCAGGCCAAGCTCAACAAGACCATCGTCTTCATCACGCACGATCTGGACGAAGCGCTGCGCCTGGGCAACCGCATCGCCATCCTGAAGGATGGCGAGCTGGTGCAGGAAGGCACGCCGGAAGACATTTTGCTGAACCCGGCCAACGATTACGTGCAGTCGTTCCTGCAGGACGTGAACCGCACCAAGGTGCTCAACGCCACGCACGCAGTGAATCCGGCGCGCCTGACGCTGACCATGCGCTCGCGCCCCGCGCATGCCGTAGACCGCATGAGCGCGCTGAACTACGAGTACGCGCCGGTGCTGGACGGCAAGCGCCTCGCCGGCGTGTTGACCGCCGAGGCAGCCGCGAAGGCGATGCAGGAAGGCGCACGCGATGTGTCCCGCTTTGTCGAGGACCTGGCGTCGGTGCCTGCCACCGCGGGCCTGGGCGAAGTGCTGGCGCAACTTGTTCACAGCGATCAGCCGGTCGCCGTGACGGGCGAGGACGACGAGTTCCTGGGCATGCTGTCCCGCAAAAAGGTCGTGGAACTGGTCACGCCGGCCCTGACCGAGACGCCGGTGTCGGCTGAAACCCTGACGGAAACCCCGGCTACGGCGGATGCAGACGCGTCGAACGTCCAACCGGAACTGGAACGCGAAGGCAAGGCCGCCGCCTGATTCCGGCGTTCCCCGCATGACCCCTTGCGCCCGCGTGCAGTTGCTTGCACGCGGGCGCAGTCACGATATGATGGCTTGCCGGTCGGCTTGACCGGTTTTCCTTTTATCGGAACATCGGAATCGTCATGCCCCTCTTGAACGTCCAGATCATGCAAGGCCACACGGCCGCCCAGAAAGCCGACCTGCTCAAAGCCGCGTCCAACGCGGTGGTCGAAAGCATCGCGGCGCCGCTGTCCAGCGTGCGCGCCGTGCTGCACGAAGTCCCGGCCGAACACGTGATCGTCGCGGGGGAAATCGGCAAGCGCATGGCGCGCGTGGACGTGGATCTGATCGAAGGCCGCGACGAAGCCAAGAAGGCCGCCCTGATCGCGGCGCTGAACCAGGCCGTGTGCGCCAGTCTCGACATCTCTGGCGAAGACGTCCGCGTGATCCTGCGCGACGTGCCCAAGACCGATATGGGCGTAGCAAATGGCCTGAGCGCCAAGGCCGCGGGACGTTAAGTCGCCCGGCTTACCAAAGCAGTATTGAAAACGCCCGCTTCACGCGGGCGTTTGTCTTGGCGAGTGACGCGTAGGCGCAATTGCGTTCAATCCAGCTTCACGTTCGCCGCCTTCACCACCTCGCCCCATCGCGCGATCTCGCTCTTGATGTAGGCGGCATACTCCTGCGGCGTCGACCCCAGCGCCTGCGCGCCTTGCACCTTGAGCTGCTTCTGCATCTCTGGAGATTTCAGCGCGCGCAGGATCTCGGCATTGAGCTTGTCGATCACAGGCGCGGGCGTGCCGGCCGGCACCACCACGCCCTGCCAAGCCCCCATCCCAAAACCCGGCGCCACGGTTTCCGCCACCGTCGGCACGTTGGGCAGTTGGTCGCTGCGCGTCTCGCTGGTCACCGCCAGCGCACGCAGCTTGCCTTCGCGGATGAAGCCCAGCGAATCGTTCAGCGTATTGGTCATCACCTGGACCTGCCCGCCGACGAGATCCGTCATGGCCGGGGCGCTGCCGCGATAGGGCACGTGGACCGCATCGATATCCAGCGACCGCAAAAGCAGGAGCGCGCCCAGATGCGTGACGTTGCCGGCGCCGGCAGAGCCGTACGACAGCTTGCCGGGACGCTTGCGCGCATAATCCACGAAGGCGGGCGCAGTGTCGGCGGGCACCGACGGATGCACAAGCAGGACGAGCGGAATGACGGCCGTGGTGGACACCGGCGCAAAGTCCTTGACCGGGTCGAAGGCCAGCGAGCGATACAGGTTGGGGCTGAGCGCGATGGACGAGGTGTTGTACAGCACCGTGTAGCCGTCGGGCTTGGCCGCGGCTGCGTACTGCATGCCGATGTTGCCGTTGGCGCCGCCCTTGTTTTCGACGACGACGGTCTGGCCCAGCTGGTCCGTCAATTGCTTGGCCAGCACGCGCGCCACCAGATCAGTCGGACCGCCGGGCGGGAAGGGCACCACCATCGTGATCGGGCGGTCGGGCCACGCGGCCTGGGCGCTGGCGGCGCCTCCCAGCGCCAGAAGGGCCAGCGTGGTCGCCAGCAGTGCTTTTTTCATGGGTTGTCTCCTTGGGCTGTTATGGGTACTGCGGATGGGCGGCGGCGTCCTCTGCGGGATGCCTGCTGCTGATAGCGGTCAGCCTGGTCAGCGCGGCCTGCCGGCCAGCATGCGCACGGCCGTGTAGGCCATCACCGGCTTGCCGTGCTGGTTGCGCACGTCGATGGCGGATGTGACGACCGCGCGGTTGTGCTGCGAGGTCGGGCGCACGCCGGTCACTTCGATCTCGGCCCAGATGGTGTCGCCGGCCACCACCGGCGCAATCATCTTCTTGTGAACCTCCAGCAGCGCCAGACCCGTTCCCTGCACCATGCCCTGCATGATCAGGCCTTCGATCAGTCCATAGGTCAGCGCGCCCGGCGCGGGGCGGCCCTGGATGGCGCCGTGGGTGTAGGTGGCGTCGATGAAAATGGTCTCCAGCATGCCGGTGACGCTGATGAAGTTGACGATGTCGGTCTCGGTCACCGTGCGGCGAAATGTCTGGAAGCGCTGGCCCACCGTCAGGTCCTGCCAGTAAAAACCTTGGCCGAGTTGGATGGCGGGCGAGGTGTCGCGGTCTTGGGTCATGCGGGGTCCTTGGCGTTTTCAGAAAGGGGGGCGATGGCTTGGCGGGCGGCGCCGGTGTTCAGCAGCGCGTCGACGGCTGCCGGCGACAGGCCCGCTTCGGCCAGCACGTTGCGCGTGTGCTCGCCCAGGCGCGGCGGCATGGCGGGCGGCACGTGGGAATGCTGCAAACGAACGGGGTTACGCGGAAAGCGGTAGTGACTGCCGGACGCGCTTTCCAGCGGCACGAAGAAGTCCACGCTGGCCAGATGCGGGTCGGTCTCCAGATCTTCCAGCCGGTTCACGGGTGCGGCCGGGATCTGCAGCCGCTCGCACAGCGCCAGCCAGTACGCCGTGTCATGGGCCGCGACGAGGCCGGCCTGCAATTCGTACAGGGTCTCGATGTGGCGCGTGCGCGCCGAGATGTCGGCAAAGCGCGGATCCTGCGCCAGATCGGGGCGGCCGGCCGCGTTGAAGAAGTCGCGCCAATGCGCGTCGGTATAGGGCATCAGGCAGACGTGCCCGTCTGCGGTCTGGCAGGGCCGGCGCCAGGGCGTGAGCACGCGCGGATAACCGGCGTCGCCCGGCTCGTCCGCCAGATGCCGGCCATAGTAGTGCTCGACCAGCGCAAAGGACGCCATGCTTTCGAACATGGGCACTTCCAGTTGCTGGCCCTGTCCGGTACGCGCGCGCTGGAACAGCGCCGCAAGAATGGCGTGGGCGGCGACCAGACCGCACGTCTTGTCGGCGGCGACGGTGGGCAGGTAGCGCGGCGCGCCGGTCTGGCGGCCGACAAGATCCGCGAACCCCGACAGGCCCTGGATGATGTCGTCGTAGGCTGGGCGGCCGTCGTACGCGCCGCCTTCACCGAAGCCATACAGGCCGGCATAGACTAGCCGCGGATTGCGTGCGCACAGCGTGGCGGGGTCCAGCCCCAGCGCGGCCATCTTGGCCGGCCGCATGCTGTGCATCAGCACGTCGGCCTGGTCGACCAGCGTCAGCAGCGCCTCGCGCGCGGCGGGCTGCTTCAGGTCCAGCACGATGCTGCGCTTGTTGCGGTTCAGACCCAGGAAGATCGCGGACAGTCCGGGTTCCTGCGCGGGGCCGGTTTGCCGGGTGGAGTCGCCGCCGGGCGCTTCGACCTTGATGACGTCCGCGCCGTAGTCGGCCAGGATCTGCGAGGCGTAAGGGCCGAATACGACGGAAGTCAGGTCCAGGACGCGGACGCCGTCCAGCGCCGGGCCATTTGAGAGGGGAGTTGTCGTCATGGCGGAAATCCTATCGGCGCCGCACATACGCGTCTAATATGGCTTCGGTATTGCTTGATACGGAATCTGTTATGGCTATAGATTTGCGCCAGCTTCGGCAGTTCGTCACGATCGCCGAGCTGGGGAGTTACCGCCGCGCCGCCGATGCGCTGCACATCGCCCAACCCGCGCTGTCGGTGTCGATCCAGAAGCTGGAGCACGCGGTGGGTGTGCCGCTGCTGGTGCGAGGCGCCAAGGGCGTCACCACGACACCCGCGGGCGACGCCCTGATGGCCGATGCGCGCCGCGCGCTGTTCCATACCGATCAGGCGCGCCAGGCGGCGCGCCGGGTGGCGTTGGGGGAATGGGGGACGCTGCGCCTGGGCTTTGTGGGCTCGGCCACGTACATGCTGCTGCCGCGCTGCCTGCCGGCCTTCCGCGCGCAGTACCCGGATGTTCATCTGGACCTGCGCGAAGACAGCACGGTCGGATTGGTGGCGATGCTGCGCGCCAACGAGATCGACGCAGGTTTGGTGCGCGGTCCGTTGGCCGAAGACAGCGAACTGGATTCTTGGGTGGTCGAGCGCGACGACCTGATGCTGGCCGTGCCGGCCCGCCATCCTCTGGCCGACGTTGGCCCGATTGCGCTCGAGCGCATGCGGTCCGAAAACTTCGTGCTTTATTCGCCAGCCAAGGTCCCGGGGTTGAACGGCGTGACGCTGGCGCTGTGTCACAAGGCGGGGTTTTCGCCTCGCATCAGCCAGGAAGCCATCCAGGTGCAGACGCTCGTCAGCCTGGTCGCCAGCGGCCTGGGCGTGGCGCTGGTGCCCGGCGTGACCCGCGCGTATTCGACGCCGCACGTGGCGTTTGTGCCGCTGACCGACCTGGATGCGCAGGGCGCGCTGTCGCTGTCGCTGGTGACGCATCGCGACACCTCGTGCGCATCCGTGCTGCGCTTGCGCGACAGCATGCTGACGCCGGCGCCAGTGCCTGCCTGACCCGCGCTACACCGCGCTACACCGCATAAACCACCCGGTGTGCCTCCGTGGGCAGCGGCAGGTCCCAGCGGTGCAGCATGCCGGTCAGCGTCTTGTTGGATAGCGAAGTATCGCGCCGCGCATTGCGGCGCAGCAGCTCGACACGCGGCTTTTCCAGATACACCAGCTCCACGTCCGCGTGATAGGCAAAGAGCAGATCCAGTGTCTTCTTGCGCATCAGCTCGCTTAGGTTGGTCGCGTTCCACACGAAGGGCGCTTTCGCGCGCAGCAGGGTCTTTGCGCGGTCGATGGCCAGGTGCGCGACCATGCCCTCGTTCTTGCCATGGCGCAGGCCCAGTTCCTCGCGCGCATCGTCGAACGACACCACCGGCAGGTCCGGATGATGCGCCGCCACCCACGTGTTCTTGCCGGACGCCGGCAACCCCGACATGACGATGACCCGCGAGCCCGGCTCCTGGAACAACGCATAGTCGGGATGCACGTCGGCGCCGCGGAAATAGCTGACGGCGGTGTGCGCGTCGGCAAAGGTACGGGGCTGGCCGAAGCATTGCTCGTCGCGCGCCAGCTCGCAGAAGAGGGCGATGTTGTCCAGCACGCGTGCAGAGTCAGCGCATATCCGGCCGCGCATGTCGGCTTCGGCCAGCATGGCGAGCAATGGAAGGGACACGTGCCAGGACAACTCGCGCACGATGAACTCCGGCGAGCGGCCGCGGCGCGAGCCTTCCAGCGCGAAGAACGGCACCTGATGCGTGGCGATCAGCCGGCATATCGCTTCGCGCACCGCGAACGGCACGCCCGCGTCCCACAATGCGATGCGCGCGTCGATGGCGCCCTTGCGCGAGTGGCCAGGCTGGCCGATGGCGCCGGTGACCGGGTCGATCACCGTGGTGCTGTGCTTGGCCACGTCGTGCAGCAGCGCGGCCAGGAACACGATCTCCTGCTCCGCGCGGGGCGCGGCCTGGTACTGCGGCAGCGCGAGCAGCGCGTCCACCACCATCTGCGTATGCGTCCATACATCGCCCTCGCCGTGATAGCGGGGGGCCTGCGGCGTGGTCTTGGCCAGCTCCAGGGCGGGGAAGGCGGCCAGGCAGGCCGCATAGTCCGCGCCGCGCCCCGGCTGGGGCACGAGGGCCCGGATCTGTTCGTGATTCATGATGTCTCTCCCGTGCGGGCGTCGCGCAACGTGTCCCAGCCGACTGCAAGGCGCGGCGCGTACAGGTCGACGCCGTCGGCGAGCTGGTTGGGGATGAACGGCTGCTCCGAATGGTGCATGTCCGAATCCAGAATGGCCTGTACGAAGTCGCGGCGCACCCACTTGTAGCGGGCGATGGTCTTGCCGTCCGCTTCGGCCTTGATATACAGGCCTTCCGACAGATCCGACTTGTCGCACTGCTTCCACGCGCGAGCCAGATCCAGGCCTTCGCGCAGCACGGTGGCCTCGAAGGCATCGCGCCAGCCAGCCGTCTTGGCAAGCGACGGCTTGAGCATGGCCTTCAGTTCGGCCAGCCGCGCGGGCGCGGGGCCTTCGTACAACACGGGCACCGACAGCACCGGACCATCGGCCAGCAACGCGCGGCGCGCGCCGGTCGACAGGAACTCGCCGGTGCGCCGGTCCAGCACGTCGAATTCAAAGAAGTGATGCGGCAGGGCGTCGTAGAACACGGAGTGCTTCTTCGACAGCGTTTCGCCGTACATCACATAGCGATCTTCCAGCCGCTCCAGCAGCCAGTCCGCGTGCGCGGCGGCCCAGGCCTTGACGAAACTAAACTGCCGCTCGCGGCCGCCGCCCACCAGGTAGTGGCCGCGGGATTGCAGCAGCAGTTCGCCCGACGGGCTGAAGCTGATGCCGGTGTTGGCGCCGTCCAGCTTTTCTTCGACGACGAGCGTCTGGCCGGCCAGCGTGCGATAGGGCACGTGGTCATGGCCTTCGTCCCCGTCCTGCAGGCGCGAGCCTTCAAGGTGGGGCGTTCGGGGATATCGGAACAGGTCTAGCGATTGCGCGTAGGCGCAGAAATCCAGCGTCATGGGTCTTCTCCAGCAGATGGGAAAAGCCGACGACACAGTCTTTACGGGAGGGGAAGCGGGGATGGGAGGTGCTGCGCTTCCTGGATCCGCGCCTGCCGGGCGGGGGTGTGCTCATTACATGGCGTCGAGCAGCGAATGCGGGCAGGCTGACCGCGGTACCAGGACGGTACTCGTCGGCGTTCAGGCGAATTGACGAATGGCAGACACGGTTGCACCCAAAAAGCGAAAGGCGTTTAAAAAGCAGGGCCGAATGCTAAGTCAGCGCGGCGGCGCTTGTCAATGCGCCGCCGCGTGTGTGGCAGGGCCGCGTCAGGCGGGCGGCGCGGCGCGCAGCACGATCTGCGTGATCTCCGACGGCCGGCCAAGCCGGATGGGAAAGCCTGGCCACAGGCCCGCGCCGTTGCTCACGTAGAGCTGCATGTTGCCGACCTGGTACATGCCCGACACGTAGCCTTCGTTGGCCAGTTGGGTGATGAAATGCGGACCCAGAATCTGGCCGCCGTGCGTATGGCCCGACAGCTGCAGGCCGGCGCCGGCTTGCGCGTGGCGCTCAGCGCCCACGGGCCGGTGGCTAAGCAGGATCACCGCCGACGACGGCGGCACGCCCTTCATGGCCGCGTCGATGTCAGGCAGCGGCTGGTTCACGCGCGCCGCCACGCTGTCGGTGATGCCCGCCAGGACCAGCGGCTGGCCGTCGCGTTCAATTGTCATGTGTTCATTGAGCAGCATGCGCAGGCCGAGTTTCCTGAAGGCCTCGATCCAGCCCAGGTACTCGGCGTAATACTCGTGGTTGCCCGGAATCGCCACCACGCCATACTGCGCGCGCAGATCGGCCAGCGGTTGCACGTCGGCCGCGCGGGCCGCAGGCGTGCCGTCGACCAGATCACCCGTGATGAGCGTCAGGTCCGGCTTGAGCGCATTGGTGCGCGCCACGACGGCCTGCATCCAGTCGCCCTGCAGCAGGCGGCTGGCGTGCAGGTCGGTCAGGTGCACGATGCGAAAGCCGTCATACGCTTGCGGCAGGTTGGGCAAGGCGACCTCGATCGTCTTGACCTCCGGCACGCGCACGGCCTGCCAGACGCCAACGGCGGACAGCGCAAGCGCGGCCACGGCGGACCCGGCGCGCAGACGCGTGCAGCCCAGCAGCGCGCGTCCGCGTCCGCGCGAGAACAGCGACACGATGATCCCGGCCACATCCGTAATGAAGAGAAAACTGGCCAGCAGAATGAGCGCGCCAAATGCCCAGCCCAGCGTCATCAGCACGGCGGCGGGCACCTCGGGCGACGCCATGGTGCCGAAGAAGTTGCGGGTAATGAGATGGTGCTCGGCGGCCAGCACGACCAATATCGACAGCAGCACTCGGCTGGAAGCGGGCCACTTCAATTGCCAGACGAAGCGCCAGATGACGTAGAGCGCGATCAGCGCGGTGATGACATGAAACACGTGCGAAATCCTGAATCTTGTTGTTGGAATCGCCGGGCCTGGCCTCTCGCTGCCGCCCGGGCGAAGTTTCCCGCGAGGGAGCGCCGATTAAACACTGGATTTTGCGCAGCCGGCTGAAACATGGCGCGCGTTGATGGCGGGTCGTGGCAGATCGGTGTCTGACTCCCGGCAGAGAGGAGCGTCAACCAGAGCGGGGCGTAGAATCGCATGCGCCTGCCGCAATCTGGAGTTGCCTTGTCCACGCTTATCCGCCCCGCCCGTCCCGAGGATGCTGCGCTGCTGCCCGCGATCGAACGATCTGCGGGCGCGTTGTTTCGCGCCGCGCCCGGTTTGGAATGGATCGCGGACGACGCGGTGATGTCTGAGGCCGACCATCTGCGCCTGATCGCGCAGGGTACGTCATGGGTGGCGCAAGCGTCGGACCAACTGTGCGGATTCCTTTGCGCCGAGCGCTTCGAAGACGCGTTGCACGTGCGGGAGCTTGCGGTTGATGCCGGTCATCAGCGCATGGGAATTGGCCGCGCTCTCGTGCAGGCCGCGTGCGGCCATGCCTGGGCAGCGGGCTTGGCTGCGGTCACCCTGACGACCTTTCGTGACCTGGCATGGAATGCGCCCTGGTATGCGCGGCTCGGATTCCGCGAAGTGCAGGCAATGCCGGGCTCACGGCTGCATGCGGTGCTGGCGGCCGAGGCCAGCCACGGGCTGCCGGTTGAGCGGCGCGTGGCGATGCGCCTGCACCGGGCACCGGACGCATAGCCCAAGCGCCGCGTTGGGCGTGCCGAACTGCGGTTGACGACCGCTGGATTACCCAAAAATAGTTCGGTATTCTGCGTTATCCCGGTGCGCCAGCCCGCGCCGGTGACTGCGCTGTCGTCCTCCGTGGCGCGCGCATCCGGCAGCTACGCCGATCCGGGCGATTCGCGGTGCTCTCCCCTCAGGAGCGACATGGCAAGAGAACGCAGAGTGCGCTTGTTGACCGTGCTTATTGCGCTGGCGGTGCTCAGCGTGGCGGTCGGCTTTTTCAATGCCATGTACGCGGGCTACCAGGCGCAGAAGACGCAGGTCGTCAAGAACACGCTAGACGCCAATCTGGCCTACGCGCAGAAGTTGGCGGACATCATCAACCTGTATATCCAGACGGGCGACCGGCAGCTTACCGCCGGGGCAAACCGCATCCCGCGGCTGGCGGATGCGCCCGGCGCGCTGCAAGCTGAACTGTCGGATCTGGCCGGCACGATCGAAGGCGTAACGGCGGTACTGCTGGCAGATCCCGGTGGCCGGATCACCAGCCGGTCCAAGGACAGTCCGTCGCCGCTGGCCGCCATCAAGCAACTGGACGAATTGGGTGTACGGGAGCTGCGCGCGGGGCAATGGGCGCGGCCATGCTGCCTGCCGGGCGCGCGCTTTGCGACGCTGACACTGGTGGAACCTGTGCCTGGCCCGCAGAACGCGGTTTCGGGTTATCTCGCCGCCATCGTTGTGCTGGAGCATGGCGGCGGCCTGGACCGGCTCGTCGGCCAGCATGCGTATGCGGACGGCACCTCCGTGTATCTGGTCAACGGCGAGGGTCAGATGCTGTACCGGCATGGCGCGGACGCGGACATTGCGAGCGCGGTCCAGGCGCGCCTGTCGCCCGCCACGGGGCCGGGCGTCGAGCAAGTCATGGACGCTTCCGGCGCGGCGGTGATCGCGGGATACGCGCCGCTGGTCAAGGGCAACTGGGCGGTCGTGGTGCAGCGTCCGCTCGACAGCGCGCTGTCGCCCCTCAAGGACCTGTTGGGCGCGTCGCTGCAGTTCGCCGTGCCGGCTGTGGTGCTGACCTTGTTGCTCGTCAGCGCATGCGCCTACGCGATCGCGCGGCCCCTCGCACGCCTGGCTGACGCCTTCGCCAGCGACGAGCCGGTTGGTCCGACGGCCTTGCGCGCCACCACGCTGAAGACCTGGTATTTCGAGGCCGAAAAGCTGCGGCAGGCGTTGGCCGCCGCGCAAGCGCGCCATCGGGACGAAGTCGGCCGCTTGAACACGGAATCGCTGACCGATCCCATGACCGGGCTGATGAATCGCCGCGCCCTGCGCGCGCGGATCGACGAGCTGGTCGCCGCCGCGTCGCCGTTCGCGGTCATCGCGCTCGATCTCGACCACTTCAAGCAGATCAATGATGAGTATGGCCATCCGACGGGCGATAAGGTCCTGGTGGCGCTGGCGCGGACCCTGCAGGAGAACGTGCGCGCCGGGGATCAGGCTTTCCGCATCGGCGGCGAGGAATTCGTGATGATCCTGCCTCAGCGGGGCGCGCAGGACAAAGCGCAGAACGACACGCAGGACACGGCGCACGACACGACGCAGGACGCCACGCGGTCGGCGGTACAGACAGCAGCCCAGGCGGCCGAGCGCATCCGGGCGGCCGTCGCGGCGCGCCCGATGCCCGATGGCGTGCGTCCGGTGACCGTGTCCGTGGGCGTGGCGCTGTGGCCGCGGGACGGCGCATCGCCGCAGGCCGTCATCAAATGCGCCGATCAGGCGCTGTACCGATCAAAGCAGACGGGCCGGGACAGAGTGACGATGTGGGAAGCGTCGGCCGAGGCTTGAACCCGCCCGGCGGCCACCAGCGATTTCGGGTGGTTCGGCTTGAACCGTCTGACCGCGGCGGCGCAGGGGTGGCGGTCAGCTTCTGACGGCCAGTGTGCCCACCGGTGGATCAGGCGCCCGTCAGGCCCGCGAAAAACCGCTTCGCGTTCGACTCCAGACCTTCGATGTAATACCCGCCCTCCTGCACGATCAGCGTGGGCAGGTTCAGTCCGCCCACGTCGCGGCCCAAGCGGTCGAAGCCGTCTTCGGACACGCTGACCATGGCCTGCGGATCCTTTTCGAAGATGTCAAAACCCAGCGACAGCACCAGCGCATCGGGCTGGAACAACGTGATCGCGCGGCGCGCCTGCGCCAGCCGGTCGAAGAACACGGATTCGGGCGAGCCGTGCGGCATGGGCAGGTTGATGTTGTAGCCGTATCCTTCGCCGGCTCCGCGCTCGTCTTCAAAGCCTGCCACCACCGGATAGAAATTTTCGGGATCGCCGTGGATGGACACGTACAGGACGTCGCTGCGCTCGTAGAAGATCTCCTGGATGCCCTGGCCGTGATGCATGTCGGTGTCCAGGATGGCCACGCGCGGAAATCCGGACGTCAGCCGCTGGGCCGCGATGGCGGCGTTGTTCAGGTAGCAGAAGCCGCCCGCGGCATCGCGCCGCGCGTGGTGACCGGGCGGGCGGCAGATCGCGTAGGCGCTGCGGTCTCCGGCCAGCAGGGCGTCGGCGCCCGCGATGGCGCATTGCGCCGACCAATACGCCGACTGCCACGTCTTCGGGCCGACCGGACAACTGCCGTCGGCCAGGTAACGTCCGGCCTTGGCCAGCACGCCGCGCAGCGCGTTGCATTCTCGCACGAAGACGTTCGACACCACTTCGCCGCCCCAGTCGCCGGGCAGCTTCATCCAGTCCTCATGCGCGTCCTGCAGGAAGCGCAGGTAATCCAGGCTATGGACCGCCGCGATCGCACCCGCCCCGTCGTCGGCGGGCGCCTGGACGTCGAATCCCAGCTTGCGCGCCGCCTGCACCAGGCCGTCCAGCCGCGACGGCACCTCCTGCGGCGTGCGCATCTTGCCGCGCGAAAAGTAGGTCTGCGGATGGTGAAGCTTTTGATCGTCGTGGAAGAACGCCTTCATGCCTGGGACCTCGGGGTTGGTTGGCGCGCGATGCGCGCGGCGGCCGCGGATAGGAAACCATGAATTCTTATCCAGCGGCGTGGCGCTGCTTATGGGGGATTACCCGCGCCGCCCGGGTCGAGGTCAGTCTGAGCCGCCTTTTCCACTATTGCGGCGTGATATGCGCCGCCTTGACGATGTCGCGCCACTTTTCGCCCTCGGACACGTTGAAACGGGCAAACGTCGCGGGGTCCGATCCCACTGGCTTGGCGCCCAGACCGGCGTACTGCGTCACGACATTGGGCTGCTTGAGCGCCCGCGCCGCGTGCTCGGACAGCTTGGCCACAATGGCCGACGGCGTGCCCTTGGGCGCCCACAGACCGTACCACGTGCTGATGTCAAAGCCCGGGAAACCGGATTCGGCCATGGTGGGCACGTCGGGCAGTTCATCGACGCGGCTGCTGGTTGTCACCGCCACCGCCCGCAGCTTGCCCGACTTGATGAACGGCATCGCCGACGGCATGGAGTCGAACATCAGCTGGATCTGTCCGCCCACCAGATCCGTCAGCGCGGGCGCGCTGCCCTTGTAAGGCACGTGCTGCATCGGCAGGCCGGAACGCACCTTGAACGATTCGCCTGCAAGCTGTTGCGCGGAGGCCGAGCCCGCCGATCCGAAGTTCAACGGCTGGGCCTTGCCCTGCGCCACAAGGTCCTGCACCGTGCGCACCTTCGAGGTTTCAGGCACGACCAGCACGAGCGGCACGTCCGCAAGCTGCGTGATGGGCGCGAAGTCCTTGAAGGCGTCGTAACGCATCGACGCGTAGATGTACGGGTTGATGACGTGCAGCGACGCGTTGGCCAGGAACGTGTAGCCGTCGGGCGCGGCGCGCGCCACGAGGTCCGCGCCGATCATGCCGCTGGCGCCGGGCTTGTTGTCGACGACGATGTTCTGGCCGATGGTCTTGGACATCTCGGCGGCCACCAGCCGCGCCACGATGTCGGTCGGCCCGCCGGGCGGGTAGGGCACGACCATCGTGATGGGTTTGCTGGGATAGGCGTCGGCCGCCACCACGGCGACGGGCAGGCTGACGCAGCCGGCGGCTAGCGCCGCGGCGGCAAGGTGGCGTGGCCGGGCGGCGCGCCGGAAGTCGTTGGTACGCATGGGGTTGTCTCCGTCGTTATCGTGATCGCCACCTTGCCGACGACTTGTCGGCTTTCCAGGGCGGCGAGTGCTGCGGCAAGACCGGTGATCGGATAGATCGCCGTTACAGCCGGCCGGATCCGCTGGCGGCGGGCCCAGTCGAACAGGGTGGACATGGTCCGCTGCATGGCGGGCGCGTGGACGATGCGTTCGTCCGCGGGCGTCCAGCCGATGTAGCGGCCAAAGAAAAACCCATGCAGGGCAATGTTCTTCACAAGCAGCAGGTTCAGCGGCACATCCGGGATGCGGCCGCTGGCGAAACCCACCGACACCATGCGGGCATTGGCCGCCGCGGCGCGCACGCTGCGTTCGAACGCGTCGCCGCCCACCGCGTCCAGCACCACGTCAGCGCCGCGCCCGTCGCTGGCCGCCTTGACGGCCTGCGGCATGGACTCGTCAGCGGCGAACGCCTGCGCCGCGCCCGCGTCCAGCGCGGCCTGGCGCTTGGCCGGCGTGCTGGCGCAGGCCAGCACGGTCGCGCCCAGCGCCGATGCAATCTCCACGGCCGCCAGTCCCACGCCCGAGCCCGCACCCAGCACCAGCACCGTGTCGCCGGGCTGCATCGCGGCGCGCCACAACAACGCGCCCCATGCCGTGCCGTACGAGATGGAAATGGGCAGCGCGGTCAGAAGCGGCAGATCGTCGGGCACGGGATAGACGGTGTATTCCGGCAAGGTCAGTCGTTCGGCATAGCAGCCCCAGCGCGCCAGCGCCACCACCTTGTCGCCGGGCTTGAACCGCGTGATCTTGGCGCCGCACGCGATGACGCGGCCCGCGGCCTCCGTGCCGGGTGCAAACGGCAGCGGCGGACGGCTTTGATAGCGTCCCTCGATGAGCAGCTTGGTTGCGTGGCTGACGCTGGCATGCTCGACGGCGATGGTGACTTCGTCGGGCGCGGGCGCCGGCGCCTCGGGAAGCTCGCCGGGCAACACGTCTTCAACCGGACCATGGCGATGGCAGACCAGGGCGCGCATCAGCGGGCCTCCTTGCCGCATTCCGCCTGGCGCAGCACGCCGGCATGCAGCATGGCCTGGATGTCGGCGGGCGCGACGCCCCACTCGGTCAACACATCCACGGTGTGCTCGCCAACCGCCGGCGCCGCGGTGAGCGGCCGGCGTGACAAGGCCCCGGCCGCGCGCGCATAGGGCAGGGGCTGGCCGCCGGGCTGCGCCAGCGGTTCCAGCAGCCCCAGATGCGCCGCCTGCGGATGCGCCGCCAGGCCGTCGTAGTCCCGCACGTACGCGTGCAGCACGTCCTCGCGCGCCAGGCGTTGCGCCCAGTGCTCGGCAGGGCGCCGCGCCAACTGTTCCGCCATTTCCCGATGCAGTCGGTCGCGCTGCGCCATGCGGCCTGCGTTGGTGGACAGGGCGGGGTCCGCCAACCAGTCGGTTCGTTCGAGCGCGCGGCACAAGCGCGCGAACTGGTCGTTGTTCAACGCGAGCACGGACAGGCGCGCATCCGCGGTGTCGAAGACGCCGTTGGGGGCGCTGACCGCCACGGCCTCCCGCTGTCCCGCGATGCCGTACGCAAGGATGTCGTTCACCTGCAAGGCCGCGCAGGCCTGTAGCAGATTCAGCTGCACATGCTGGCCTCGGCCGCTGCGCGCCACCTGGTAGAGGGCGGCGCTGGCGGCCTGCACGGCGTACAGCGCGGTGGCGATGTCCGCCATCAGAAGGCCGATGCGGCGCGGCTCGCCGGCGGGTGTCTGGTTGGCGAACATCAGGCCGCTATCCGCCTGCATCACCGAGTCGGAGGCGGGGGCGTTGGCGTAGGGGCCGTCCGGTCCGTAGCCGCTGATGGACACGTAGACCAGGCCCGGGCAACGTGCGGCCAGGCTGTCGTAGCCCACCCCCATGCGTTCGGCGACGCCGGGGCGGAAATTCTGGATTACGAGGTCCGCGCGCCGCGCCATGTCCGCCAGCAGCACTTTGCCTTGCGGCTGGCGCGCGTCCACGCACACGCCGCGTTTGCCGGCGTTGTAGGCGATGGATAGCGCGCTCTGGTCGTCGCGGAGCACACCGACGTGCCGGCCCCAGTCGCCGTCTGGCGGTTCCACCTTTACGACGTCGGCGCCTTGCTGCCACAGCATCTGCGCGCAGTACGGGCCCGCGATGCCCTGGCTGAGGTCCAGCACACGCAGTCCGGAATAGGGTCCGCTGGAAACGTCGGTCAACGGGGTGGGCATGGGAGGATGTCAGTCCGGAGCAAGGGTTCGAAGGCGATGAAGACGATGCTAGACTCGGCCGACGCATTGGACAATCCACCGGTTTGTGCCGGGAATGGTGAACCATGATTGACAATAAGCCGGACCTGAACCTCGTCAGACTGTTTGTCGCGATGGTCGAGTCGCGCAACCTCAGCGCGGCCGCGCAGCGTTGCGGCATGACGCGGTCGAACATGTCGCACCGCCTGAAGCGGCTGGAACTCGATCTGGGCGCGCAGCTATTCCGGCGCACCACCCGGCATGTCGAGCTGACGCAGGCCGGCCAGTTGCTGTACCAGCACGGGATCCGATTGCTGGACGAGATGCGCGCGGTGCAGGCGGCCATCGACAGCCTGGATGGGACCGTGCGCGGCGATGTGCGCATCCGGCTGCCCACTGGCCTGGGCCACCTTTATCTTGCCCCCGTGCTGCTGGAATTTGCGCGCGCGCATCCCGACATTGCGCTGCGTGTGCACATCAACGACGGGATCGGCGACCTGATCTCCGCTGAAGTCGACATCGCCCTCAAGATCACCTCGTCTCCGCCCGAAGATCACGTGGCGCGGCGGCTGTGCGACATTCAGTGGTGCCTGTGCGCGTCGCCGGATTTCCTGGCGCGCAACGGGCCGGTGCAACGGATGGAGCAGTTGGGCCGCTGCGACCTGATCGCGCCGCAATCGCTGGGCCGGCGCTTCGACCTGCGGCTCAAGCAGGCGCATGGCGACCCGCTGATCCTGCGCGTCGCGCCGCGGCTGCAGTCGGGCGACTATCCGTTTCTGCGCGATGCGGTGCTGGCGGGCTTGGGTGTGGCGCTGCTGCCCCGCTATGCCGTGTGGGAATTGCTGCGTGACGAGACGCTGGTGCAGGTGCTGCCCGCGTACGAGCCCGAGGGGGTGGGCGATGCCATCTACCTGCTGACCGCGCCCAACCGGTTCCCGTCCATGGCTACGCGCGTGCTGGCGGATTTCATCCGCGCGCACATCGAGCGGCATGCGCCGGATTGGAGCGGAGCGGCCGCGGGCGACTGCGCTTATGCGCCGGCGCGATCCTGACCCAAGCGCGTGATGGCAGCGTGCACGTCATCCACATGCACCATCAGTTCTCGCACCTGCCGCAACAGCGCGAACTGGTTCAGCACGGCGCTCCAGCGAGGCGCAACCAGCAACTGTTGCCACACCGGCGAAAGCGCCGACGCATCCGGCGCCTCGCCTGCGGCCATCGCGCTGGCGAAGTCCAGGCTTTCCTGCGCTGACAACAGCTGCATCCGGCCAGCGGCATTCAGCAGCCGCGGCGCGGTATCCGCCGGCGCGTCGGAAAAGTAGAGAATCGTCCCGGCAAGATCAGCGTCGTCCGCCGACAGCGCCGCCAACGCCGCACCGCGCAGCCGCACCGGCCCCTGGTGGCTCTCGAACACATAAATGGTCTGTGCGTCTGCGTGCGCAAGCAACCGCAGACCGCGCAGCAACCGGGGCAGATCCGTCGTCGCCGCGTCCGTTGACGCCTTGGCCTCGACCAGCAGGCACACATCCCAGACCGGCGCCGCAGCGTCGCCGGCCGACTGGCGCAGCAGCGCCACGTCCCATTCGGTCTTGGCGCGGTTTGCGTTGCCCGGGATAGACGCCGGGACGTGCATTGACGTGACCACCCGATAACTTTCGCCCGTCCTCTGCGCAAGCTGCGTGGCCATTGCGGCAATGGCGCCTTCGGCCAACGCTTCAACGGCGATGCCGCGGCGGCGCGCGTCCAGCCCCCGCGCGGCGGCCTGCGGCGTGCCGGGGCGGGGACCTTGCCGTTGCCAAAGATGTTGATAGCGTTGTACCAGCGGATCCGTGGACAACGTCTTCATGCGCCGCAGACGCGCCAAGGCGGGATCGTTCAGCAACCGTTCCAGTGGCGCGGAAATCGCCGGGCTTGTCGCGGCATCCGAGGGCTGCGCCGCAAGCAGGCGCTCGGCGCGTTGCGTCAATGCGGCCCAGTCCTCGGCTGCCGCCGCCGCATGCAACGACGCCAGCGCGTCCGCCAACGGCCCGGCCGGC